>OCPS01000074.1_pt1 | contig 117714 bp, 112 predicted proteins | sample 1538651 | NCBI WGS metagenome assembly OCPS01 (sample SAMN04571715, study PRJEB22368) | human gut metagenome | biome: human gut; material: stool | host: Homo sapiens | place: Luxembourg | collected 2012-09-21 | reverse complement strand
ACAGGAACTTGCGGACAAAATCGGTATCAATATGCAGAGCCTTTCCAAGATTGAACGAGGTGTGAATTATCCTACCTTTGATACATTAGAAAAGATAATGGACGTGCTGGGTGTAACGCCCAATGAATTATTATCGGGAGAATGGAAGTATGTTAATCAAGCCGAAAAGGAAGTCTGTCAGTTTTTAAGAATTGAAGAAAGACTAAATGCAGAACTGAAACATGGGCATTATGACAATTTCTTTGACAGCGAGGAAGAATGGCTGGAATATGAGTTAGAGAAGTTACGGGAATATATTACCGACTACATCAACGGGAAAAGCATTGTAGCGTCCGACCTTTACCCAATCAAAGAATTTATCCAGCATTTGAAATTTCAAAAACTGTTAGACCGCTATGATGATTTATACAGCATGGATATGTTCGGGGAAAGCATAGAGGGGCATAAATATAGGACACCATATCAAGTCGTAAAAATGATAAACCCCAATTCAAAAGAAGATATGGAATTATTACGGGAAGTATTGAAAAATAACCATTTTGATGATGAGGACGAATAGCTTTTTTCCTCTTTGTAGAAGATACAGCAAACAAAAAGCCCAGTAAAGAGTGCAAAGCACCACCAATGGTGGCAAGGCTCTTGACAGGGCTTTTTCTTTTCTGTTTCTGGCAGACAAGAGGAAACAAGGTGTAGTGTCATGAGTTTATCGACAATCAGACAAAGGCGACGCAAGTATCACAGTATGAGCTTATGCTCCATAAGGATAGTAACTGGAAAATTGTAACATAATTATTGACGGCGTATAATCTCATGGAAAAAAATACGCCGTCATAAAATAATAAGAAAACAGTATAAAAACATTGACTTTTAGAGATTGAGTATTATAATAAAAATGACAAGTATACTTGGTATTTTTGGAAAGGGGTAATATAAATGGATAAAGAAAAAATACTGTCACAAAACAAAAAAGATAACTTATATCTTGATGAGTATGAAAAACACATTAAACTTAAAGGGAAATCTTTTGGGCTAATGTTTGTGTTGCTTGTCTGCATTTTAATCTTTGTTATTAAGGTTATTTGTAAAGAACCTTACAATGACATAATGACAATTATTTGGTCGGTAGCATTTGGATATATGAGTTATGAAGCATATCTTTCAAGAAGTAAACCTAAATTTGTTACTGCCCTATTCTTTGTCCTATTTATGTTGTATTACTTTTATAAATTTTTGACAGCAGGTTTGTAATATGAACGAACATTTAATTTTAAAAAATAGATTAAAAGAGGTGCGAAAAGAAAAAAAATTATCGCAAACGGAATTAGCAGAAATGGTTGGAGTTTCCCGTAACACAATAAGTTCTATTGAAACAGGACAGTTCAATCCAACAGCAAAATTAGCATTAGTGCTTTGTATAGCTTTAGATAAAAAATTTGAGGAATTATTTTATTTTGATTAAGGAGTGTATGATTATGGAAATAGAAGAAGTGGTTGTTGAAATAGTTATGGGATTGTTTTTATTATTTTTATCTTATCAAGTGGGTATAAAAGAAAATATTACTTTCTTACATAGTTATCATTATACACATCTCAACCCAAAAGATAAAAAAGCGTTTACAAAAAGAATAGGAATAGGTTCTCTGCTGGTTAGCATTGGCGTTATTGCTATGCCGATTATCAATTTAATCTCTCATTCTGAATTAGGCTACTACATAGGGCTTACTTTGATTGTTGTAGGAGTGTTTTATATCATATTCATCATTGTAAAATACAACGGAAAACTTATTAGCTTTAAAAAGTAGAATTGAGGTATGAATATAATAGGAATAAAAAAACGAGATATAAAAAGGCGTTAAAGTTTGAAATCAAATGAAGTAATCAACGGAATAAACAAAGAAAATATAGGGAGAGGCACAGTTATTTGTGCTATCTCCCTTAGTCGTTTTATCATCATATCAAGGCTCATTCAATCGTGGTAAATTCGTGGTAAAATGAATGGTTTTCTATACTTCAAAATACTTGAAAGTATAGTGTTTATGCGGATAATCGAAAATTAGATATAAAATTTAATCATAAATTATTAAAGTAATTAAATTATACAACATTAGAAAAATACAGGCAAATATATAGGTGCGGTGTACACCGCAAAAGATGATTTGTAAATGAAAAATTTATAAAATATAATAATGGCATAAACAAAAAACGAAAGGAGAAAGCAATGAATAGAGAAGAAGCACAGATGGTTGCTTTTCAGCTTATAAGTTATGCAGGAGATGCATTTTCATCATTCTTTAAAGCAGTTGAAAAAGCCAGAAATGGTGAGTTTGATGAGGCTGATGAGTTAATCAAAAAAGGAGAAAGTGAATTAACAAATGCTCACAATGCACAGACAGAGTTGCTGGCAAAGGAAGCTCAGGGAAAAGATATTGAGTATAGCATAATGTTAGTTCACGCACAGGACCATTTAATGACAACAATAATGTATGAACGTGTGGCAAAAGAGTTTATAACATTGTATAAGGAGAAATTAAGTTAATGGACAAAAAGTTTTTATGGGGAAGTGCCACTGCAGCATATCAATGTGAAGGCGCATGGAAAGAAGGCGGTAAGGGAATGTCTAACTGGGACACTTTCTGCCACAGTGAAAAAAACAATGTTAATCCTGTTACCGGCGATGTGGCAAATGACCATTATCACAGATACGAAGAGGACATTAGAATGTTAGCGGAAGGTAATCAGAATGCTTACAGATTTTCAATAGCCTGGACAAGAATTATTCCAAATGGAGTAGGCAAAGTAAGCAGAGAGGGAATAGATTTTTACAACAGAGTAATTGATACATGTAGAAAATATAATGTTGAACCCTTAGTTACTTTATATCATTACGATTTGCCACAACCAATGTTTGAACAGGGTGGCTGGGAAAACAGAGCCACAGTTGATGCATATGAAGAATATGTAAAAGTATGTTTTAAAGAGTTTGGAGATAAAGTTAATTACTGGGCAACAATTAATGAACCAAATTATGAAACACTTTGCTGTTATGGTTTTGGAAACTACCCTCCTAATGTTAAAAACTTGGAAAGACGTTGGAAAGCAATGTATCACTTAATGTTGGCAAGTGCAAGAGCCATTAAGGCATATAGAAATATGGGCTTTAAGGGAATGATTGGACTTGTAAGTGACAGTTATCCTATTGAGATTTTAAAAGATAATGAAGGTTATAGAGAAGCTAAAAGATTAGCTGATATTTTCTTTAATACATCTGTTAATGATACTTGCATAAAGGGATATTATCCTGATGAATACGTGTCACATCTTACAAAGTTAGGATATGATTTATCATATATGTTAGAGGAAGATAAGGAAGTATTTCAAGAAGGTACAGTTGATTACCTTGGAGTTAATGCCTATTGCAGATTTTTAGTTAAACCTTGTTCAGGTGGAGAAACAAAAATGGAAGCAAATAATACAGGTGATTCATCTAAAAACGAAGAGATGGAAATCAAGGATTGGTGTGCTTTAGATGATGATCCAAATACAGAAAAAACTCCTTGGGGAACTGAAATTTATCCTAAGTCAGTATATGATATGCTTATGGAGTTTAAAGAACTATATCCTGACACACCTATTATAGTTACAGAAAATGGTTTAGGTGAATATGATAAGGTGGAAAACGGAGAAATCCATGATCAATATAGAATTGATTTCTTACAGGGATATGTAGATTGGATTAAAAAGGCTATAGACAATGGTTGTGATTGCAGAGGGTATTTTGTATGGTCAACAATGGATGTGTATAGTTGGATAAACGGATACAAAAAGCGTTACGGCTTAGTATACATAGACTTTGATGATAATTGTAAGAGAATTCCAAAAGACAGTTATCATTGGTATAAAAAATTTATAAATGAAAAAGGAGGAAGTTACAATGGAAAAAATTAGTAACTGGATTGAAAAGAAGATATCTCCACTTGCAAATAAATTAGCAAGACAGAAATATCTTCAGGCTTTGCAAAACACATTCCTAGCTTTAATTCCACTATTTACTATAGGAAGTTTTGCTCTTATTATTATATCACCACCAATGGATTATACAACCATGGATTCAGGTGTACTTAAAGCAATTATGCACGGATGGGCAAATGTTGCCGCATTTACAGGACCGGCTTTGGGGTATGTTTACTCGGTAACAATGTCGTTAATTGCGCTTTGGTCATCAATAGGGTTAGCAATTAATTTAAGCAAACATTACAAAATGGAAAAGTCATGGGTAACTATTGCTGTCTCAGTTGCATCTTTTATGATTGCAGCAACTATGAATAAAGATGGAGCATTATCTTTTGATTATTTAGATGGAAAAGGATTGTTTACAGCGATTTTGGTAACTATTGTATCATTTGAATTATATAGATTTTTATCTGATAGAAAAATCGGATATATTAACTTGGAAGGTGGCGGAGTACCTCCTGCATTAGCTGAATCAATAGGAAACCTTGTGCCAATCGTAATTGTTTTGGTAGCAGTTGGAACAGTTAACGCAATATTATTAAACTTTACAGGTGCAGGGATTCCGGCAATTATGCAGCTTATTATGACACCTGTTGTTAAGATGGTAGACAGTGTTTGGGGAGTTGTTATATTAGCAGTAATTGTAATGATTTTCTGGTGGTTCGGTATTCATGATACTGTTATCACAGGACCATTGGATACATTCTTAATGAACAATTATACAGCAAACCAGGCCGCATTTGCAGCAGGAACAGCAGCAATAGCACTTCCATATATTGTTACAGAACCTTTCTGGTGGACATTTATGGCTATCGGTGGTAGTGGTGCAACATTAGGACTTGCAATTCTTACATTATTCAGTAAGTCAAAACAGATTAAAACAATTGGTAAGCTTGCAATTATCCCATCATTATTCAATATTAATGAACCGTTAATATTCGGATTGCCACTTATGTATAATTCAACAATGATGTTGCCATTTATAGTAGTAATGCCTTTAAATGGTGTAATTACATACATCGCCATGAGTACAGGAATTGTAGCAAAAACATTTGCATATGCAAGCTGGAATATGTTCTGTCCAATAGGTGGTCTAATTGATACAATGGACGTTAAGGCGTTGATATTGGTTTGCGTATTAATTATTATAGATATGATTATATACTTACCATTCTTTAAAATTTATGAGAAACAGAAAATTAAAGAAGAACAGCTGGAAGAAAGTGTTCAGGCATAAATACATTTAATTATGTGGAAAGGAGCAAGGCATGAAGATATTATTAGTTTGCAATGCAGGAATGAGTACGGGTATCATGAAAATGAAACTTGAGCAGGAAGCTAAGGCAAGAGGTTTAGAAGCAAGTGTTGATGCCACCCCTATGGTAGAGTTAGGCGATAATCTTGAAGAAACAAGCATTATTTTGTTAGGACCTCAGATTAGATTCGCATTAGATGACATTAAAAAACAGGCAGAAGGTATTCCTGTAATGGCAATTGCAGCTCAGGACTTTGGAATGATGAATGCAAAGAAAGTCCTTGATGAAGCATTAAAGGAATTATAAGACTAAGAAAGTATGAATAAAAGTAATTACGGAAATTATAAGTGTAAGGAGATGTAGTTATGATTCAAATAGACCATATAATAAATAATGTGGACGGATTGCATGCAAGACCAATAGCAGAATTGGCTGACATTGCGAAAAAACTTGGAACACAGATATTTATTCTTAAAGGAGAAAAAATAACAAATGTTGAAAACATTACAGAGGTTATATCTTTTGGAGCAAGATATGGTCAAAAAATAACTATTGTAGTAAATGGTTATAATGAAGATAATGCATCAGAATTAGTAAAAGAATACATAAAAAATAATCTGTAAATACATTAATAACTTTCAAATGCTATAAATGAAAATGGGTGTAGTAAAAACTATGCCCATTTTTTGACCTTAAATTAGTAGATTTGTAAAAGGTAAAAGTTTGTAAAATCATAAAAAAAGCAAATGAGTTACAAAGTAGCATATCATAACTTTTAGACAAATCAAAAAAAGTATGCTACAATGTTGAACTGTACAGTGTGAATGTACGACTTTTAATGGACTAAAGGAGAAACGAGAAATGAATATTGTTTGTTTAGATTTAGAGGGAGTATTAGTTCCTGAAATATGGATTGCATTTGCAGAAGAAACAGGAATCCCTGAACTTAAGAGAACAACAAGAGATGAGCCTGATTACGATAAGCTTATGAATTATAGAATTAACATCTTAAAAGAGCACGGATTAGGACTTAAGGAAATTCAGGAAACAATTGCAAAGATTGATCCTATGCCTGGTGCAAAAGAATTTTTAGATGAATTAAGAGAGATTACTCAGGTAATTATTATTAGTGATACATTTACACAGTTTGCAGGACCTTTAATGAAGAAGTTAGGTTATCCTACAATTTTCTGTAACTCATTGGAAGTAGCAGAAGATGGAGAAATCACAGGATTTAAGATGAGAATTGAAAATTCAAAACTTACTACAGTAAAGGCATTGCAGTCAATCGGATATGACACAATTGCCAGCGGAGACAGCCACAATGACCTTGGAATGATTAAGGCAAGTAAGGCAGGATTTTTATTCAGAAGCACAGATGAAATCAAGAAAGAATATCCTGAACTTCCAGCTTTTGAAACATATGATGAATTAATGGCTGCAATCAAGGAAGCATTATAATATAAGAAATTTAAATTAAATCAGAGTAATAAAGAACTATGTTTGATACTGGAAATTTATTGTAGCATAGTTCTTTTTTTTGCATTTATGGAAAGGATATAAACATATTATATTTGACCGAGCTGAATGCAAGGAATGCTTCTTGTCCAAAGGACAAGGAGATGTGGACTGGAGTGAAGCTAATAAACATCGCGTAAAACTTATATTTGTACCATATACGGTAATTCTTTTTTATATGGTACAGAGTTGTTCAGGTTTGAACTGGAAGAAGCTAATATCCGTACCATATATGAAAATTCTTGCTCGTATGGTACAGATTTTTTCTGATTTGAGCTGGGACAAACTTATATTTGTACCATATATGAGATTTCTTGCTCATATGGTACAGATTTGTTCTGATTTGAGATTGAACAAGCTTGTATTTGTACTATATATGAAATTTGTTGCTCGTATGGTACAGATTTGTTCTGATTTGAGATTGAACAAGCTCGTATTTGTACCATATGTAAAATTTCTTGCTTGTATGGTACAGATTTCTTCTGCGTTAAGCAGGAACAAGCTAATATCTGTACCATATTTGAAATTTCTTGTTCGTATGGTACAACCTTACCTCACAGAATATGAGAACTCGGTTCTATGTGGTAGTTACATATTAGTTTGAATATGATGAATCTTTGTATCTGCCACATAAAAAGAGAAAACTTAATCATATGGGGCAATTCATATTATTTTCAATAACAATGAATCTTGAAATCTACCCCATAGTATGCATAAACTTGCTTCTATGGGGTAATTACCTACTTGAATTGAATTAACCTTGTCTTCTACCAAACTACATAAACTGGAAGTTTAAATAGTTTCCCAAAATCATAGATATTATGTTATACTGTTTTTAGTGTAGAAAAGAGGGAGTATTGAAAAATCAATAATTTATTCTAATCAAATTCTAAATTTGTTAAAATCTATTATTTATCCCCGAAAAGTTCGTTGCAAAAAGAGTTGTAAGAGTTGCAAAAAAAGTTGCATAGAGTTGCGAAAATTAAAAGAGTTGCAATAGTTACCATAGGACCCACACAATGAAAGTAAAAGAGGGAATGTATATGAAGAAAATATTGGAGGCAATTAAGAATTTCTTTTCTGCATCTCACGAAAGGGAGCGAAAAGGAATACAGGCGACTAAGCATGGAATGTTTAACAATTTCGTATATGCAGTAAAGCTGACATGGCAGTTAAACAATCAGTTTATTATAGCAATGATTGTAATGGGAGTATTGTCGGCATTGTATATGCTTATTGGAATTTATATTCCAAAGATTGTATTGGCATTAGTAGAAAATAAAGTTACAACAGACACAATGATTAAAGTGTTGGTAGCAGTGGGAATTATAATTCTTGTAGTAAAGCTTATTAACACAAAGGCTCAATATGTAGGCGAGTATGCCTGGGACAAGGTATATAAGGGGTTAGTTTCAAAATATCTTAGAAAATCATTTACAACAGATTTTAAAAATATGGAAAATCCGGATTTCCTTGATTTGATTGAAAGATCAAAACATGCAATGTATAACTATCAGGGAATTAGTGGTTACTGTAGAAGAGGAAGTAATATTCTTTCAAATATTGTACTTGTAGTTATAGCAGGTGCAGCAATAGCAGTAATTAATCCTTTGATAATTTTGGTGCTGGTAGTTATTTCATATTTTATATATAAAATCCTTGATTCAACAATGGAGTGGACGAAAGTAAATTTTAGAGATGCAATGTCATCTAATTTTAGAAAAAATTATTATTTTTCTTCCACAGCAAGAGATTTTAAATATGCCAAAGACATAAGATTATTTAAAATGCAGGATTTTATTGAACAGACGTGGAAAGACATAAATACAGTTTATTATGCAGCCTGCAAAAAAAATCACAGAAAATGGGTAATGTGCGAGGCAAAGATGAGTTTTCTTCGCCTTTTTCAGAATTTATTACTATACGTAGTATTGATTTATATGGTTTTAAATAAGGGAATGAGCATTTCTGATTTTGTTTTATACATAGGTTTGGTTGCATCATTTTCCACAGCTATGACAGATATGTTCTGCAATATGGTTTGGATGAATATGAACCGAATGGAACTTGACGATTTTAGAACATTTATGGACTGGAATGAGGACAAGCCTGACATTGAAAAAGGCCAGGGCGTAAGTAAGAATATAGGCTTGAAGCAATTTGAGTTTAAATTTGAAAACGTATCTTTTAAATATCCGGGACACGAAAAATATGTTCTAAAGAATATTAATCTGACTATTGAAGCGGGAAGCAAGTTGGCGGTAGTTGGTATTAACGGCGCAGGAAAAACAACTTTAACAAAGCTTCTTATGAGACTTTATGAGCCAACAGAGGGAAGGATTCTTCTTAATGGAGTTGATGTAAAGAAGTATGACAGAGATACATATTTTAAAATATTTGCGCCTGTGTTCCAAAACATTGAAATTTTTGCTTTTCCGGTATGGCAGAATATTTCAATGAAGCCTGAAAATGAGACGGACAAAAACAGAACAATGGAGGCTTTGGAAAGAAGTGGTTTGGATGAAAAGATTAACAAATATGAAAACAAAATAGACACTATGCTTCTTAGAATATTTGACCCTAACGGTGTTGATTTGTCAGGTGGAGAAAGACAAAGACTTGCCATGGCAAGGGCGCTTTATCAGAACAGAGAAGTTCTTGTTTTGGATGAGCCAACAGCGGCACTTGACGCATTGGCAGAAGACAGAATGTATCAGGAATTTAATCAAATGGTAAAGGGAAAGACTGCTATTTTTATTTCACACAGACTTTCAAGTACAAGATTTTGTGACAAAATAGTTATGTTTGAAGATGGCAGAATTATTGAAGAGGGCACTCATGAACAGCTAATTAATGCCAATGGAAAATACAGAAATATGTTCCAGGTTCAGGCTCAATATTACAAAGATAAGGAGGGTGAGGTATGTTAAACAAATTTTTTGGCGGAATAAAAGATATTTGGTTTTGTACAAAATATTTTGCAAAGTTTGCATGGAAACATCTTCCTATATATTATTTATACATATTAATGTCAGTCATAATCAGTACGGCAGGACCTTTTGTTTCAATTATTGGCTCAAAGTATTTAATTAACGAGATTGTATATGAGCAGAACAGAAACATGAATATGATAATATTCTGGGTTGCGTTCATATGTATTGGTACATACATTCATGTAGTGGGAAATAAGTTTGCCAATGAGAAGCAGAATTATTGTAATGACCAGTTTGACAGAATGCTTCATATGGAAATTAGTTCTAACACTATGAAAATGAAGTTTGAATACACGGAAAATTCAGAAATGTTAGACAGTATAAATAAAGCAGGACGTGCATTTGAGCAGACAAATTTAATTCAGGGACTTACAGATGGTATAGTAGGACTTTTGAGTAATATTTTAGTCCTTGCAGGTGTTATTTACATAGTAGTTAAATGCTCTGTGTGGCTGATAATTCCTGTATTGTTAAGCTTCGTAGTTAACACATATATAACAATGAAAACAACAAAAATAAAGGAACAGTATTTTTCAGAAGCTATGGAAATGGACCGTGTTGTTGATTATTATATTGATGAACTTACAACAGGTGAATATGCTAAGGACATTAGAATATATCATTCAGACGATATGATTATAGACAACCAGAAAAAGCAGAGCAACGGCATTTATAATCTGTCAAAGAAAAGTGAAATGAAAATATGGAATAAGGATAAAGTCGCAGTGACGACAACAGAAGTCTGCGATATTGTAGTTTATATTATTCTTGGCATAAATACTTTGACAGAAAAGATTACAGTAGGTGATTTCAGCAGTTTGGTACAGGCTATACTTAAGTTTACGGAAGCACTTAACGGTATTTCAAGAGGCTTGTTGGAATTAAAATATACGGCATCAGTTTTGAAATATTATATTGATTACATAGAACAGGCAGCAATCGACAGAAAATACGAAGAAAGCAAAAATGCAGTAGTTCCTAATATTAATAATGGTGTTTCAATTGAATTTAAAAATGTAAGTTTTAAATATCCTAATACAGATGTTTATATTCTAAAAAACATTAATACAATAATTCATTCAGGAGAGCACTTATCAATAGTAGGAAAAAACGGTGCAGGAAAAACAACCTTCATAAAATTACTTTGCAGACTGTACGAAGTAACGGAAGGAGAAATACTTGTAAATGGAGTGAATATAAACGACATAGAATACTCCAAATATCTTGATTTGCTTTCAGTAGTATTTCAGGATTACAAACTTATGGCATTTTCCATAAAAAACAACATAGATATGGGACAAAACAAATATCCAGATGTTGAGAATAAGATAAATGAACTATGTGAAATAGTAGAAATAGACAGTTGGATTAACTCATTGAAAGACAAACAGAATACAAATCTATACAAGATGTTTGATGAATCGGGAATAGAGCCGTCAGGCGGGCAGGCACAAAAACTTGCAATAGTTCGTGCCCTGTACAAAGACTCACCAATAGTAGTACTTGATGAACCAACAGCAGCACTAGATCCAATTGCTGAATTTGAAGTATATAACAACTTCGATAAACTGGTAGGAGGCAAAACTGCAGTCTACATATCACATAGACTATCATCATGCCGATTCTGTGACAGAATAATAGTATTTGATGGCGGTACAATAATAGAAGACGGAAGCCATGACAAACTAATGGAAAACCCAAAAGGCTTCTATTACAATATGTACAATACACAGGCAAAACACTACCAAAATTAAGAATAAATATTGTATAGGATTGTGGAAATGCGAAGCAGACCACAATCGGTGTAATTAAAACTTTAGTGTTTTGGCACCAAATTTATATATGATAAAAGACAGGAGATACGAAATAAGTAATGCTATTTAAGTTTTGGTAATTCATATTCAAGAATTATAATTAATCCGAATTAAAAGGGCACGATGCTAATTAGTTTATTACAATATGCTAATCAGCATTGGAGCCCTTTTTGCGTTATGTACCCCGCTATTTAAAAAGTTTGATTTTTCTGGGTACGAATTTGGCATTTTTATATGTCATATGCAAGCTATGTGTGACATTTTTGACTGCTTGTACCCCGCTATTTAAAAAAACTTGATTTTCTGGGTACGCAATTAACAACATTGAGGTTAATGTATGCAATATATTATATGTACCTAAAGCTGAAATACTCCAATATATAAAATTTCTCTATTTTTGGGGTACATTTGCTTAAATTTTCAATGATTTTATGCAATATATAGTTTGTGTCAATAAAAATGTACCCCGACATTTCAAAAAGGCTATTTTTCGGGGTACACTCACCTAAAAAGCAATCAAATTTATACAACATATAGTTTGAGCTTGCAATAAACGTACCCCGCTATTTCAAGTCGCCCGTTTTTTTAGGTACATTCGCAAAACTATCATACCATCAAATTTTATTCATATTACATAGCCTAGATTGAATATCGTTGACACATAACTAACTTTACTGTTAAGATTTATAATAAGTTCAGAAATTTTTTATTAGAAAACAATAAGTAAATTAACGTGTTTGCATAAAAAAATCTGAACTTATTTGGAAAAGTTAGAGAAAAGGAGAAAAACAATGAATCCATTAGATATGATGAAATTTAAAGGCATGTTTGAAAAGTTTGTCACACGCCATCCAATGCTTCCAAAATTTTTTGCAAGAATCCAGCCGGAAGTAAAAGAAGGCAGTGTAATCGAACTAACTGTTACCCCACCTGACGGTGAACCATTAAAGGCTAATATTAAGGTACAGGCTGAGGATATGGAGCTACTGCAAATGATAAAAAATATGCAACAAAAATAAAGAAAACGTACCATAAATGTGTTATAATCAGGGGTATGAAGGAGAGATAAAGTGAAGGATATAGTTAAGAGTACATTGACAGGAATTATATTAGTATTTTGTGTAGTGTTTGCCTTGATGATACAGACCAATGCAGCAGAATAAGATTTGGATAATTCAGATAATAACGATATAAGTCAGACTATTGGGAATGCAGGAGAGTTGCAGAAAGATGAAAGTGTAACTACAACACTTTCAGAGAAACATGGGTGCGAATATTATAAGATAATTATAGACGAAGAAAGCAAAGTTATTATCAATTATAAATCCAATGCAGGACAGTCCACTTTTCAGTTATGTGACAACGAAATGTCTCTTATAAAAGAAGAAAAAGTTAAAGGCGGAAGATATCGAAAATCAGTTAAGTATAGCGAAGAGATTACTTTAAAGTCTGGTGTGTATTACATAAAAGTATTAACTGAAGATGAGGAGAGCACAGGAAAGTATAAGAGAATATATTCAATATCTTATTCATTTAATAATTACGTGAAAAGCATAACCGTTACAGGAAATAAGACGGTTTCAGTTAACAAAACAATAAGATTGAAGGCTATTGTAAAACCTGACAATGCAACTGCAAAAGATATTGAGTGGGAAGTAAGTAATACGGGAAGTGCTGTTATTGATACAAACACAGGAATTTTAAGAGCTTATAAACCGGGAAAAGTCAATGTAATAGCTAAGGCAACAGACGGAAGTGGTGTAAAAGCAACTTTTACTGTTATAATTAAACCATCAAAAGTCTCAAATTTAAAAATTAAACGTACAGGCAGGAAGAAAATTAAAGTAAGCTGGTACAATGTTTATAATGCATCCGGATATCAGCTTCAATATGGTCGAAGAAAGTCAACATCCAGAGCTAAATATAGAAGAATTTCTGCAAGAAAGAGTACAGGAACTTTATCAAAGATAAAAAATAGAAAGAATTATTTTGTAAGGGTAAGAGCATATTATAAGTCAGACAATAAGAATTATTATGGCGACTGGAGTTCTTACAAAAAAATTAATATAAAGTAATAGTAACATATTTTGTAGGAGGTAATGAGATGGGTACATTGAAAGGGAAAACAGCAATTATTACAGGCGGAGGAAGAGCAGTCTTAAGCGACGGAAGTTGTGGATCTATAGGATATGGTATAGCTACAGCATATGCCAAGGAAGGTGCCAATCTTGTAATTACAGGTAGAAATGTTAAAAAGCTTACTGATGCCAAGGAAGAATTAGAAGAAAAATATGGAATTAGGGTTCTTCCGGTTCAGGCAGACATAAGTGCAGGTGCTGATAATGAAGCATTAGCTGAAAGCGTTGCAAAGCAGGCAATGGATGCCTTTGGAAGAATTGATGTGTTAATTAATAATGCACAGGCATCTGCCTCAGGTGTAACATTGGCTGACCATACAACTGAACAGTTTGATTTAGCAGTTTACTCAGGATTATATGCAACATTTCATTATATGAAGGCATGCTATCCATATTTGAAAGAAACTAAGGGGGCAGTTATCAACTTTGCATCAGGCGCAGGTTTGTTTGGAAATTATGGCCAGTGCGCATATGCGGCGGCTAAGGAAGGAATCAGAGGTTTGACAAGAGTTGCAGCAACAGAATGGGGACCGGATGGAATTAATGTTAACATTGTTTGCCCACTAGCATGGACAGCACAACTTGAAAACTTTGAAAAAGCTTATCCGGAAGCATTTAAGGCTAACGTTAAAATGCCACCTATGGGACATTATGGCGATGTAGAAAAAGAAATCGGTCGTGTTTGCGTCCAGCTTGCTTCACCGGATTTTAAATTTATGACAGGCGAAACAATAACATTGGAAGGTGGACTTGGACAGCGTCCGTAAAACATATCGTAAAAATATAATTTAAATGATTATAGAAAAACTATTTTCATAAGGTAAATCTGATTACATAGATTGTTCTTTTGGAACATCGAAGCCGGATTAAATAAATGTTATGAAAATAGTTTTTTCTTTGTTAAAAATGTAACGAAAATGTAATAAGATTATTCCAAAATGTAGCCTAAATGTAGTTAAAATATGACATTAAGAAACAATATAAAAATATTACAAAATTACGGAAAAAACAGCTTGAAAATAAAACTTTTAGTGCTATTATGTACATAGCAAATATCACAATGACATCACATGATATTACTTGATTAAAATATGGGGAAGGTTATCTGATATTTTACAATTGACATAACGGGATAACTAAGGTTATGGAAAATGAAGGGAGCACAGAAAGATGAAAGAGAAGAACACAAGAACGAAAAAGATGACACAGAAAATAATGATTTTTCTGGCAGTAATGATTTGCGTAGGAATGATAAGCGCAGTAACGACGACAGCAGTAACAAATGACAAAACACCAACTACAACAAATCAGGCGGAAAGCAAAAGTAACGTAACGAAAACAACTGTAAACAAAAAAAATACAGATTTAAACAATAAAGAAACTGTAAACAAAAATAACACAGATTCAAATAATAAAACAATAAAAACAAACAGTAAGAAACAGAAAAAACCTGTTGCAAAATTTAAAACTAAAAAGGGCAAGACTTATTGCAAGATATCAGGCAAAAAAATAAAGAACCAGTTAGTTACAGTAAAGAATAAAACATACCTTCTTGATAAAAAAGGAGTAATGGTTACAGGTTGGGCTAAGTACAAAAAGGACTATTACTATTTCGGACGTACTAATGGAAAGATGGCTAAGAAATGTACTGTTGACGGCATTAAACTTGACAAAGCCGGAAAGGCTAAGCAGACTGACCTTAGCGTTGCCAAAATCAAAACAATGATGAGAGCAAGAAAGCAGTTAAATGAATTATGCAAATATACAGATACAAAGCAGCAGAAACTAAGAAAATGTTTTGACTGGATTGCAAAACGTCCATATAAGAGATATAGATTCCTTAAAAGGATTTATAAGCAGAAAGGTTGGGAGTCAACTTTCGCAGATGATATTTTTATCCACGGAGATGGTTGTTGTGTTTCAGAATCAGCAGCACTTGCATTTTTACTTCACGAAGCAGGATACAAGGATGTTTATGTGGCACATGATTCAGAACATGCATGGGTTGAATTAAACGGAAAAGTATATGATGCTTTATTTGCAAGAGCAAAGGATTATAACAAGTACTATAATTTATCGTATAAGAATTACAATTGTCATCCGGTAGACAAGAGAAAAATCTAATAAAAACATAGATAAGACGTTAAGAAATACAGACAACGTTTACGAGGAGCAGATTATGGTTTTTAGTTCGGCAATATTCCTTTTTGTGTTTTTGCCTATTGTCTGCGCATTATATTTTATAGTGCCGGGAATAAAGGGAAAGAATACATTATTGATTATCGCAAGCCTAATATTTTATGCATTTGGAGAGCCAATATATATATTATTAATGATTGGTTCAATAATAGCTAATTACATATTTGGTTTGATGGAGGGAAGATTTAGTAAGGCTAATAATATAGCAGGAAAAAAGATTGTCTTAATAATAGCAGTTATTTGTAATATAGGTGTGCTGTGTGTGTTTAAATACACAGCATTTATCTTGGAAAATATTAATTATGCAGGAAGACTTAATATAAAGATTCCGGGAATTGCCCTACCAATAGGAATTTCATTTTTTACATTTCAGGCATTGTCATATGTAATTGATGTGTACAGAAATCCTGAAATGGTTCAGAAGAATCTATTTAACCTGATGCTTTATGTATCATTCTTTCCGCAACTTATTGCCGGACCTATTATCAGATACAATGAAATAGCAAAACAGATTAACAACAGAACAAGCAGTATTGAAAAAACAACTGAAGGAATTAGCAGATTTATAAGAGGCCTTACAAAGAAGCTTATTATTGCAAATGCCACAGGATATATGGCGGATTCAATATTTGCATTAAAGATTACCGATTATAATTTTCTTGTGGCATGGGTTGGAGCAATATCCTATACACTTCAGATTTATTATGATTTTAGTGGATATTCTGATATGGCAATAGGAATGGCAAAAATATTTGGTTTTGAGTTTAATGAAAACTTTAACCACCCATACAGCGCAAAAGGAATAAAGGATTTTTGGCGAAGATGGCATATTTCCCTATCACTTTGGTTTAGAGAATATGTTTACATACCTTTAGGTGGAAATCGAAAAGGAAAGTTTAGATGTGAATTTAACAAGATGATAGTATTTCTTCTGACAGGAATATGGCACGGAGCCAACTGGACGTTTGTAATATGGGGATTAATCCACGGAGTTGCCAATGTAATAGAAGACACATTGGGCAGTATAATTAAAATAAAAAATAACATTATAAAAAATATTATTACATGGATAGTTGTAGTTTGCGGATTTGTAATGTTCAGGGCAGATTCAGTAGGACTTGGTCTTACGATGTTAAAAACAATGTTTACCGGCTTTAATATGGAAGTAAAGTCAATCAGCTTTGTGGCAGGACTTCTTAGTCCATATTATATATTTGTTATAATAATGGCAATTATTTTTGCATATCCGTTAAGACAGAAGTTGGAAAATACCATTTCTAAAAAGATTGGCAGCAACATAAATGAAACAATAATTCACATAGCAGATATAGGATTACTACTTGTATGCATTATAAGCCTTGCAACAGCAACCTATAATCCGTTTATTTATTTTAGATTTTAAGAGGTGACCGAAATGAAGAAAAAAATATTTATAATAATATTTTTCTGTTTACTGTGTCTACCATCTCTTGGAATGTTATTTTTTAAAACAGATGTAAGCGTGGAGCAGAGACAGGTACAGATTTTCCCGTCAATTAAGACAGGCGGAAAGTTAAATGTAAAGTTTTTTGATCAGTTAAACGACTATTTTTCAGACAATTTTGCTTTTAGGCAGAATTTAATTGAAGCAGATGCTATAATAAAGAAGAATGTTTTCAGACAATCAGGAAATGAGAAAGTTATAGTTGGCAGTAAAGGCTATTTGTTTTTCAGTGAAACATTAGATGATTATCTTGGACAAAATACTTTGTCAAAAAGAGAAATCTATTCCTGTGGAAGAGTTTTATCTTTATTGCAGGAAAATGTGGAACAGAACAACAGACAGTTTCTATTTGTAATAGCACCAAATAAGAACTCGCTTTATCCTGAATATATGCCAAAGCGATACATAAAAACAAGTGAGCAGAATAATTACAGCTTATTACAGGCAGAAATGAAAAAAGAAAATATAAACACAGTTGATTTAAAGAAAATGTTCATTGATTCCGGAAAAGAAGTATATCACAAGCTGGATAGCCATTGGAATAATCAGGGAGCGGCAATGGGCTGTAATGCCATACTTAACTATTTAGGAAAAGACCACTACGATTATACTAATGAAAGGCATACCATAAAGAAAAACTTTTCAGGGGACTTGTATGGAATGTTATTTCCAAAAGGAAACAAAAAAGATACAAATGTAATCTACAATAAAAAAAGTTCGTACAAAGTAACTTCAAACAACAAAAAAGTTACAGATATATCAATTGAAACAGAAAGCAAAGGCAAAAAAGAATCAATTGTAATGTACCGTGACTCATTTGGAAATGCGCTAATACCGTTTGTGGCAGATGAATTTCACAATGGTTATTTTACAAAGGCAGTTCCATACAACTGGAATCTGCAAAATGAAAAAAAAGCAGACAAAGTAGTAATTGAACTTGTAGAAAGACACATACATGCACTTATAGAAGAGGCACCATATATGGCAGCCCCATTAAGAGCAGGTAACTTAAACACAATGGAAGTAAACAGCAACACAACTGCAGAAATTGGCGACGATGAAGAATATGTACCAATAAGTGGAAAAGTGGATTCAAAATACATAGATGACGATAGCAAAATCTATGTACGCCTAAAAAGTGAAGACAATGAATACACATATGAAGCATTTCCGGCACCAATAGACGTAACGTCAAAAAACGAAGGATATGACTACGGCATGTACTTAGACACATCCCAAGTAGAAGCAGGAACATACGACATAGATGTAATAACCCAGAAGGATAACAAATACTATTCTTCCGGTGTAAAAACATCATTAGAACTAGAAGAATAAACAACTTAATATACGTCGGTATATTTCAAAACATTTTATATAAGAAAATCAACGTGTTTGCGTTAAAAAATGTTTTGGAATATGGAATAACGTATATTAAGTTGTTAAATATTGTAAGTTAAGGAGATAATAGAGAATGAGAAAGTATTTTATGATTGGAACTGTTATGGCAGCCATGGTTTTAACAGTAGGTTGTGGAAATGGCAAGAAGGAAGAGGCAACTACAGCTGCAGCAACTACGGTTGCAGAAACAACTGTGCAGGAGACTACTGTGGAGGAAACAACTACTGCTACTGAAACTACAGCTGTGGAAAAGGCTACTACAAAGGCAAAAAAGAAAACAAAGAAGAAGGCTGATAAGGGTGAAACAGCCATTACGAAAAAAAATAAAGAAGAAACAACGGAGAAGGTAACAGAGACGGCTACTGAAAAGGTAACTAAAAAGGTTGAAACCACAACTAAAAAGGCTAAGAAGGTTGTAAAGAAGAGTTCTGAAAAGGCAACTAAGGCTAAGTCAAATAGCAATGGTAAGAGTACTGCTAAAAAGTATATTGGAAAGAATATGGATGAGTTAGTAGCTGCAATTGGAAAGTATAAGAGTATGGATAAGGATAAGAGCTGTCTTGAAGAAGGTGAGTATGATGGCTTCTTCTATTATGATGGTTTTACAGTATCTGCTACAACTAAGAATGGTCAGTGGATTATTAATTCAGTAGATTAATTTTCATATTGATTTATTTACAAAGATTTGTTTATATAGATTTATTCATATATATTCATATATATTTATTTACATAGATTTATCATAGAATAATATTAAAATAATTACATAATAAGTAAAATAGCACGTGGAAATTACCTACGTGTTATTTTTTTGTGCAAAATAACAATAAACTCTTGCAAAAAACGTTTTTATTTGTTTAGATATATTATGGCATCAAAGGGTATTGTACTACCTATATTTGAATAATGGTGGACGAAGACCTTGGAACGTATAATTAAAATTAAGGAGAATGATATGAAGAAGAGTTTATTGACAAAGGCTTTATTGACATTTTCTGTCATTGGAACGGTATTTGCTTTTAGTAATACTGTTAAAGCAGCAGACAATTATGAATTGGTTTGGTCAGATGAGTTTAATGGTAATTCTCTAGACACTAACACATGGAACTATGAAATAGGAACAGGAAGCTGGGGCTGGGGTAATAACGAACAGCAGTATTATACTGACAGAAATATTAAGGTAAGTAATGGTACTATGAAGATTACAGCCAAGCGTGAAGACTATGGCGGAATGAAATATACATCTTCAAGAATTACAACAAAGAATAAGAAGAACTTCAAATATGGAAAGATTGAAGCGAGAATTAAAATGCCAAAGTTTAAAGGTGTTTGGCCTGCGTTTTGGATGCTTGGAGCAAATCAGGATTCTGTAGGTTGGCCTAAATGTGGTGAAATAGACATTATGGAAGCAATCAATGATGAAAATCTTGTATATGGAACATTGCATTGGTTTCATGATCCGGGAAATAATAACGCAGATTCAGGAAGTTCAGTAGCAGTGGCTGACAGAACAGAATATCATGTATATGGAGTTGAATGGACAGCAGACAAGTTAAGATGGTATGTGGATGGCAAAGTTTATAGAACGATGGATGTTTCAAACGACTCATTTAGCGAGGTAAGAAAGGAATACTTTGTTATCTTTAATATGGCAATTGGCGGTCAGTGGCCGGGATATGACATTGATGAAACAGCTTTCCCGGCAACAATGGAAGTTGACTGGGTTAGAGCATATAAGAAAGTTGAAGAAACAACAACTAAGTATACGGGACCGATGATTACTGTAACAGAAGATGCTGTTGAAACATGTAGTGAAAAATGGGGTTCTTATTTCGGCTCTGGCTGGGCAGGGGCTTCAGGTACATCAAAATCTACAGACAAAGCAGTAACAGGCGCAACAATGAGCATTACATCAATAGGTAATTCACAGTGGGGAGTTCAGCAGTACTTAAAAGGATTACATTACTATCCGGGCAGAACATATAACTATAGTTTTACAATGACATCTGATGTGGATAAGAGAGTTTTTGTAAAAGTAGCTGGAGATGGCGACGAACAAATATTTGGTGAATATATTGACTTAAAAGCCAGAGTGCCTTATAACTTCTCAAGACAAGTAACTTTGGCAGAAGATATGGAAGGCGTTCTTGACTTATACTTTGGAATGGGAAAGTGTGATGGTGATGCAGCAGCAACTAATTCAGCAGCAAACATTACTTTATCTAATGTATCATTTAAGACAACAACACAGATTCCTGATCCTAATTATAATAACGGAGAAAGCACAACAAATAAAACAACACTACCAAGTGAAGAAAAGACAACAACTAATAATGGAGTGACAACAACTGGTAATGGAGTGACAACTACATCTAAGGTTGTAGTAAGCAGACCGGGAAAAGTAAGCGTAAAAAAGGTAGTACGTTCAAAGAACAACAGAAATATTAAGATAAATATTAAGAAGGTAAAAGGTGTTACAGGCTATCAGATAAAATATTCAACAAACAAAAAGTTGAAAAAGGCTAAAACAGTAACAACAAAATCTGTAAAAAAGACTTTGAAGAAGCTTAAGAAGAAAACTTATTATATTCAGGTACGTGCATATGTAGTTAAGTCAGGCAATGTGAAAGTAACAGGTGATTGGAGTAAAATTAAGAAAGTTAAAGTAAGAAAATAGTAAAAATAATAGAAAAATTAAATTAGGAAGAATTGAATTTTTGAGGGTCTGGCAATGTCAGACCCTTTTTTTGAATGATTGTGCAAAAGTGTGAATAAAATTTGAAAAATTGTTGACATATTTGGAAATAAATGCTAAACTAGTTTTAACAGTTGAGAGAACGTTATTATGGATTGTTACTATTTCGTTAGGCAAGACCGGATTTCGCAGATCAAGTTATTTTTTGCGAGGCCAGGTCTATTTTTTTTACAAAAACAATTTTATGAAAAAAAGCAAATGATTTAGTAAAGCTATTATATGATATAGATAATAAAATAGGAAAAATTATGATAATAAACAAAGTAATAAACAATAATGTTTTAAGTACCCATGACGAAAACAATAGGGAGATTGTTCTTATGGGGAAAGGAATAGGATTTCAAAAGAAGGTTGGAGACGAAGTAGCTGAGGATAAGATTGAAAAGAGATTCGTTTTGGATAGTGAAGATGAAGTTGGTAAGTTTAGTGAATTGATTGAAATGATTCCACATAATTATTTGAATCTTTCTGTAGACATTATTTCATATGCACAGCAGGTTATGCCTAAAAGATTAAGTCCAAGTATATATATTTCATTGACGGATCATATTAATTTTTTGCTTGAACGGTCAACCAAAGGAGAATTATTTGAAAATCCTTTATTTAATGAGATTAAGAGCTTTTATCCTAGTGAATATTTGGTTGGTGAAAAGGCACTGGAACTTATTGAGAGTGAGGCAGGAATAAAATTGCCACAAGATGAAGCTGCATCTATAGCACTTCATTTTGTAATTGCAGAGTACAATATGGGAATGAGTGATACAGTTAATGCTACAACAATGATTAGGGAATGTATCAGTATTGTTGAAAAAGAATTAGGTATAAAACTTGATGAATTGGGTTTACACTGCTCAAGGTTTATAACACATTTGAAATTCTTTGCACAACGTATGTTTGCCGGAGAATTGTTGGACAATCAGGATCAGGAATTTTTAGATATGATTATTAATAAGTATCCTAAGGAATATGATGTAAGTGAGAAAATAAGTCAGTTTGTACAAAGTAAATATGGATATGATATTCCTAAAGAGGAAAAAGTATATTTGGCAGTTTACATTAAACGTATTCAGCCACATATTGAAATATAAGCGATAGGAGGATTATTAAATGTTTGATTTTTTGAAAAAAAAAGTGGTAGCGCCTGATGATATTTTGGTAGCACCAATAAAAGGAATGGCTGTTCCAAGTTCAAGTATTAACGATCCAACATTTGGTGAGGAAATGTTAGGAAAAGGAATGGCAATTGAGCCTAGTGAAGGAAAACTATATTCCCCAATAGACGGAAGCGTGGCAGTAGTTATTGATACAAAGCATGCTCTAAGTATTGTTTCAGATAATGGAGCAGAAATATTAATGCATGTAGGTCTTGATACTGTAAAATTAAAAGGAAAGTATTTTACACCTAAAGTTAGTGTAGGAGACAAGGTTAAAAAAGGAGATTTGATTTTAGAGTTTGATATTGATGCACTTAAAGGTGAAGGATTTGATGTAATTACCCCTATTATAATCTGCAATTCTGACATCTATAAAGAAGTGAAAACAAATGTTGGTCAGGAAGTTAGTGTGGGTGACACAATAATTGAACTTACAAAATAAAGTAAATAAAGTCCTAAAAGACGGGATTTTAAAAATAATATTATAATAATGAGAAAGGAGGATGTTTTTCATGATGAAATATCTTCAAAAATTAGGAAAGGCATTAATGCTTCCAGTAGCCGTACTTCCAATATGCGGACTTTTAATGGGTATCGGTTACGCTTTATGTCCTGGAGCAATGCAGGGTGGTGATATCAAAGGAGTTATTCCTTTGATTGGTTTATTTTTGGTTAAGGCCGGTGGTGCTTTAATTGATAATATGGCACTTTTATTTGTAATCGGTGTTGGTGTTGGTTTATCCAAGGATAATGATGGTACAGGTGGTGTTGCAGCATTAGCATCATGGCTAATGATAACAACATTATTAAACACAGGATTTGTTACAACTATTATGCCGGCAATTGCTGAAAATGCTAATAAGACATTGGCATTTGACAAGATTGTAAACCCATTTATCGGTATCTTGGCAGGTATTATTGGTTCAACATGCTATAACAAGTTTAAAGATACTAAATTACCTGATTGGTTATCATTCTTCAGTGGTAAGAGATGTGTAGCCATTGTAGCAGGAGTTGTTTCAATTCTTGTATCAGTAGTATTATTATTTGTATGGCCATTAGTATTCGGTGCACTTATTGCTTTAGGTGAAGGAATCGTTAAATTAGGTGGTGTTGGAGCAGGTTTATATGCATTCTTTAACAGATTGTTAATTCCAACAGGATTACATCACGCACTTAACAATGTATTCTGGTTCGATACAATCGGACTTGGTGATTTAACAAACTTCTGGGGTGGTAAGACTTCAGCAGATGTAAGCTGGTCACTTGGTATGTATATGTCAGGTTTCTTCCCATGTATGATGTTTGGTGTTCCGGGTGCAGCTTTAGCAATGCTTCACTGTGCAAAGGATAATAAGAAGAAAGTAGCAGCAGGTCTTTTACTTTCAGCAGCAATTTGTGCATTCGTATGTGGTGTTACAGAACCATTTGAATTTGGTTTTATGTTCTTAGCACCTGTACTTTACTTAATTTATGCTATCCTTTACGGTATCTTTACAGTAATTACATATTATGTAGGATTTAGAGCAGGATTCTCATTCTCAGCAGGTTGTACAGACTTAGTATTCTCATCAACACTTCCTGCAGCATCAAAGACATGGTTAATCATTCCTTTGGGAATTGCAGCATTTATAGTATTCTATGTAGTATTCAGATTCGCAATTACAAAGTTTGACCTTAAGACACCAGGTCGTGAAGATGACGATGTTGAAGCTGAAAAACAGGCAGAACTTGGAAATAGTGATTATACACAGGTTGCTTCTATTATTTTAGAAGGTGTTGGCGGAAAAGAAAATGTAGTTGAAATTGATAACTGCATTACAAGACTTCGTCTTGAAGTAAAAGATAATACAATCGTAGATGAAAAGAAGATTAAATCAGCAGGCGTAGCAGGGGTTTTAAGACCAGGAAAGAATAACGTTCAGGTTATTATAGGAACAAAGGTACAGTTTGTAGCTGATGAATTTAAGAAACTTTGTAAATAATTTAATTATATTTAAATCAAAGGGGTGTCTGTTAAGACATCCCTTTGAGATTTTTAGAATAAGCTTCTTGTGGCAAAATCAAGAAAAAAATAAAACTATTAATATAGACAAAGGGAGGATTAAATGTTTAAAGTAGTAAGGGACCATCCAAAAGTTTTGTGGGCAATAATAATTTTAATAATATTAGTGAGCATTTTATCTGTTTATGAAAAACAAAAGTATAAAGCTAATCCATATGAGAACCAGATTGGAAATCCTCCGAGGGAAGATAAGGTATTTAATGATACATATTATTATGAAAAACTTAGTGATAATGAGAAAAAGGCTTATGAAAAAATAAAAGAGGCAATTATAAATTTTAAAGGTGGAGAACTTTATTTTGACAATCCACTTAACGGAACAGAATATTCAAGGGTAACTCAGGCTTTGTATTGCGGAGAAGATGATTTGTTTTATGCAATGGTAAATGTCCCTATGACAGAAAAAAATCAAAGTATTAGTTCTATAACAAAAAATATTACTGATATAAAAGAAAAGAAGATTGTAAAATGTTTAATTTTATTATACCCGGCAGAAGGTTTAAATGAGCAGGGTAATATTGATGATGACGGATATGTAAATAATCTTGGTCAATTAAAGAAACCATTAGAAACAATAGATGAAACAAAAAAGAAAAAAGTTTTGGATATGAAACAGAAGGCAGATAAAATACTTAACAAAGTAGTGGAAGAAATTCCTAAAGAATATGGCAAAAAACAGACAATTGATTATTTCCTTAAATGGATGGATGATAATTTGACTATGGATAATGAAATGATGGAAAGCTCTGACAGTGTTTCAAATATGACGGAAGCTTTTGAAAAGAATTACTTTGAAGGATGCACATCATGTGTGGTTAATGGAAAGGCTATTGCAACAGGATATAGCAAGGTACTTGCAAGATTGTGCAATAAGGCAGGAATATCGGCTCATATAGTTTTAGGTAATTGGAAATATTCAGGAAGTTATACTTTGGTTAAGGTAGACTTTGCAGGAAAACAGGTTTATATAGATGCGTCAGGATATAAAAAAGATGACCTTTGGAACCAGAGATATATTAGTGAAACTTTAATGGCAAGAAATTTGTCTGTTACAGATTTGTTCAGCGAAGAAAAAGGAACAAAATAGAATAAAAAAATATATTAGGAGGAATCAGTTATGAGAATTTATGTAGGTGAGGATTATAAGGGAATGAGCAGAAAAGCAGCAAATATCATTTCAGCTCAGATTATTTTAAAGCCGGATAGTGTTATGGGACTTGCTACAGGCTCCACTCCAATTGGAATTTATGATCAGCTTGTAAAATGGTATGAAAAAGGTGATTTGGATTTTTCAAGTGTTGTATCAATTAATCTGGATGAATACAAAGGATTATCAGGAGATAATGACCAAAGTTACAGATATTTTATGAACAAACATTTATTTGACAGAATAAATATTAAGAAAGAAAATACCTATGTTCCAAATGGATTGGAACCTAATTCAAAAAAGGCGTGTCAGGAGTATAACGACATAATAGAAAAGTTTGGTGGAATTGATATGCAGTTATTAGGACTTGGTCATAACGGACATATTGGATTTAATGAACCGGGAGAGGCTTTTGAAAAGGAAACTCATTGTGTTGACTTAACGAAGAGCACAATTGAAGCAAATAAGAGATTTTTTGAAAGAGAGGAAGATGTGCCAAAACAGGCATATACAATGGGAATAAAATCTATTATGCAGGCAAAAAAAATCATAATAGTTGTATCGGGAAAAGATAAGGCAGATATAGTGAAGAAAGCCTTTTTGGGACCTGTAACACCGGAAGTTCCCGCATCAGTATTACAACTTCACAATGATGTAACGTTAGTGGGAGATAAAGAGGCTTTGGCAGGAATCCTATAATAAGTTGTAATTATATCAAAGAAAATTACAAAAGAGTGAAAGAAATTAAGAGGTATTAAAGATGATTATAAAAAATGGATTAGTATTTAATGCAGAGGGTAGATTTGAAGAAAAAGAAGTATATGTTGAAGATGAAAAAATATCTAAGACAGGTGAAGGAGAGATAATTGATGCAACAGGTTTATATGTAATACCGGGTCTTACAGATATTCATTTTCATGCATGTGTAGGATACGATTTTTGCGATGGAACAAAGGAGGCTATTTCAAAAATGGCTGAATATGAATTGAAAAACGGCATTACAACCATTTGTCCTGCCTCAATGACTTTTTCGGAAGAAAAATTAAGTGAAATTTATAAGACAGCAAGAGAGTATGATGGAAAAGAAGGAGCAGAACTTGTTGGAATAAACATGGAAGGCCCTTTTATTTCAATGGAAAAGAAAGGAGCACAAAATCCGAAATTTATTCATAAACCTGATGCAGATATGTTTTACAGATTGCAGGAAGCAGCAGGAGGACTTATTAAATTAGTAGATATTGCACCTGAAACAGATGGGGCAATTGAATGCATAAAGGCTATTAAAGATGAGGTTAGAGTTTCAGTAGCACATACGGCGGCAGATTATGATGAGGCAAAGCTTGCTTTTGATAATGGAGCAAAACACGTAACACATTTATATAATGGAATGAATGATTTCTACCATAGAAGTCCGGGAGTTATAGGAGCAGCATGTGACAATGAAGATGTGACAGTGGAATTGATTGTGGATGGTGTACATAGCCATCCTTCAACGGTTAGAACAACATTTAAAATGTTTGGAGATGACAGAATCATAATGATAAGTGACAGTATGATGGCTTGTGGATTAGATGATGGTCAATATACACTTGGAGGATTGGATGTTACAGTGAAGGGAAATGTGGCAACACTTACAAAGGAAGGAAATATAGCAGGTTCAGTTACTAATCTCATGAATTGTGTAAGAACAGCGGTTAAAAAAATGAATATTCCGTTGGAAAGTGCAATAAAGTGTGCAGCGGTTAATCCGGCAAAAGCCATAGGTATATATGACAGATTTGGGAGCATAGAGCCGGGAAAAATCGCAAATTTAGTATTGCTGGATAAAAATTTAGAAATTAAACACATAATAAAGAATGGAAAGATTATATAAAACTATTTAAAATTATAGGGTAATTTATTATAATAGAGCTAGTTAATGTTTTAGAAATACGGAGTATGAATGCTAAAATATGATTAGCTCTATTTTTTTATTATATACTTTTAGACTAAATCTATAAATATAAATAGGAAGAGGAAAAATATGGGAATGGACGAAAGTATGACTAAGCAGGAAACAAAAGAAATGATGGAGCAGCTTGAAAAAGTTTTTTCAATTGTAAGAATATTGGATGTTGAAGGATTTGAGACAGCTAATTCATTAAGAAAGAAAAAAATGCCGGATAATCCATGCCAATGCTATTCATTTTGGAACAGAGATAAACGCTGTGAAAATTGTATTTCAGCAAGAGTATTAGCTGATAAGAAGCAGAGAACTAAGATTGAATTTATTAATTCTGATATGTATCAGGTGATATCAAAATATATTGAAATAGATAATGTGCCTCATATTATGGAGATGATTAATTGCTTAGACAGCGATGCTTTAATAGATCAGGACGGACGTAAGGAAATAATAAAAAAGATAGCAGGAATAGATAAAGAGATTTATATTGATGTTCTGACAGGTGCATATAACAGAAAATATTACGAAGAGAATATTAAGATGACAACAGGAGTTTCGGGAATTGCCATGTTAGACCTTGACGATTTCAAATTATATAATGATACATTTGGGCATATGGCAGGGGATGTTGCACTGGAAACAGTTGTAAGTGTAATAAAGAAGGAAATAAGAAAGACAGACTTAATAATAAGATATGGTGGTGATGAATTTCTTATTGTTATGCCGGGAATTGAAGAAAATACTTTTGTTAAGAAAATAAAACACATAAGAGAGACAATAGATAATACCAAGGTTTCGGGATATCCTAAACTTAAATTGTCAGTAAGTATAGGTGGAGTAATTTCAGGTGGACAGCCTATAGAGAAAGCCGTTGAAAAGGCTGATAAGTTAATGTATAAGGCTAAGATTAAAAAGAATATGGTTGTAACTGAAAATGAAAAGAACGTAATTGGCAATAATGTTAGTGATGTTAACAGATTTAAAATACTTATAGTTGACGATTCAGAAAGTGATTGTGATGAATTGACAGAAATGTTAGGCGGAGAGTTTGATATGCTTAATGGGTCAAATGCCGAACAGGGAATAGATATGTTGAACAAATATGGAGAAGACATTGCATTGGTACTTCTTGACCTAAAAATGTGTGGAATGAGCGGATTTGAAGTTTTGACTTATATGAAGCAGAAAAGTCTCTCAGAAAATGTTCCTGTAATAATGATTTCTGATGAAAAGTCAGCATCATTTATTAGAAAAGCTTATGAGCTTGGAGTCATTGACTATATTAGCAGACATATATAATGAAGCAATAAGTCACAAGAAAGCTGTTGAAATGATTAAAACAGGACAGTGTGAACAGTTTAATCCTATTTTGATGGAATGCTTCTTGGAAATGAGCGATGAAATAGAGTCAAAATTACAGTCATAAAGTAGTAGGGGGGAAGTATGAGCAGTTTTTGGTTAATTACAAATGTTTTTTTAGATGTATTCCCATGGATATTTCTTTTATATATGCCATTTAAAGACAGATTAAGATTTTCTGTAATAACAACAGGAGTTTTAAATTATATTGCACTAACAATATATTTGTTAATATTTAAAAAGATAACCACGGCAGAGTTTTACAATTTGGATGTTATGTTTTCCTATCGAGTGGTCCAAATATTTGTGGTTTTGACGTTGGTTATTTTTTTAGTGGATGATTATATAGAAAAGTCATTGTTTGTGTATGGATTATTATTGCCCATAAGTGTTGTTATATTGGTTTGGGCAAGTCATATTAATAATTATATAACCATAAGGCAGTCGGCGACTTATTTGGATACGGCAGTTTTAAGAATTATAATATCAGTGGTATGCTTTCCATTTATGTATATATTATGGAAGAAATACATAGTTCCGGTTGTGAGAACCAACAATAGAAGACAATGGAAATACGCATGGATTATTCCTATAGTTTTTTCCATAGTAAGTTTGGCATATTGTGAAAATGATTTTGAGATTACATATATGCATTTTCATCAGGTACTGGCAAGATTTACGTTAAGTATAGGTGTTGTAATTGTTAGTGTAATGCAGTTTTCGTATATGAATTCAGAAGAAAAAACTGTTAGGGCAGAGGAAAAGTCTAAGAGAAGCAAGATGCTTATTGATATGCAGTCAGAGCAATACAATATGATTACCGAAAAAATAGATAGAATAAGAAAAAGCAGACATGATATGCATCATCATATTAATGTGGTTTATCAGTTGGCGAAAGAGAATAAAATAGACCAGCTAATAGAATATCTGGAAGAATATAACAAGATTGACTCAACAAAAGAGCCTATCGTTTATTGTAAAAATAGTACAGTTGATGCAATTTTAAATCATTATATTCTTATGGCACGGGATAATGAAATTCAGGTGGATTTAAAAGTGACTTTACCGGAAGAGTTGAAGATACGTGATACAGACTTATGTATTGTAATAGGAAATCTTTTGGAAAATGCAATTGAAGCAAGTGAAAAAGAAGAAAATAAAAGAATAAAATTAAGGATAAGCAAAAGTAATGAGTATATTTGTATGTTGGTTTCAAATATATACAATGGTGAAATTAAGAAAGGTCATTCGGGTTATTATTCAAGAAAACGGGAGTTTAAAGATACAGGAATAGGTCTGTCTTCGGTTAGTGCCGTAGTTGAAAAATATGATGGCAGAATGGAAGTAGACCATACCAATGGAGAGTTCAATGTTTTTATTATGATGGCAAACATTAGCAGTAATTTAACATAAAAAACCATTAATTTTTTTGTGAAAAACTCACAAATTATAGACGAAAAAAGCATAATCACAAGAATAAGAATTAGACACATGTATAATGAAAATTGTATAAAACATACAAAATACACTAAAAAACCATCTTTATAATCTTAAAAAATGTAAAAAATAGCCAATATACATAATTGACAAATTGACAAAAAATCACAATTAGTAAAAAAAAGACTACCATTATTTGGAGAAAGTAGTATAATTGCGAATTGTGAGAGATATTTGACAATAGTTGCATAGGCAATGACATATACACAAGGGAGTGGAGTTACGGTCGGATGAAGGGCTGTGGCATCTGCTCTTTTATACTATATGAGAAAAAATATTATAGTAAATATAATAAAAAAAGTATGGTATTTGTACATAATATATGTTAGTGCAGGCAATTAACAGCCAAAGGTTCTACACTGAGAAATCAATTTTCAAGGTAACATGTTTAAGTGTAAGGTGCGAAGTAATTCGTGCGATTAAAACTTGGATGTTTGATATCCGATAAATAAGTCAGACACGTAAATATGTTCAATACTAAGAGAGGAGGTTCAAAAATGGGAAATCTGTCAGAGGAATTAATGGCAGAATTAAATTGTGAGACAGCATTTACAATTCCGATTTTTGGAGGAATTCCGGTTGCCGAATCTGTCGTGGTCACGTGGATTATTATGGCAGTATTAATTGTGGCAGCGTTCTTCCTTGGAAGAAATCTAAAGGTAGAAAACGTTGGAAAAAGACAACTGGTTGTGGAAACTGTTATCGGAGGATTACACAATTTCTTCTACGATATGTTAGGAGAAAAAGGAAAAAGGTATATTCCTTATATGATGACAGTTGGAATTTACATTGCAATCTCAAACATGATTGGTCTGTTTGGACTGAAATCACCAACTAAAGATGTAGGTGTAACAGGAGCGTTGGCACTGATGAGTATTATTCTTGTAGAATATGCAGGAATACATCAGAAAGGTGTAAAGGGATTTTTGAAAAGCTTTGCAGAGCCGATAATAATAATGCTTCCTATGAACATATTGGAGGTATTCATCAGACCACTGTCGTTGTGTATGCGTTTATTTGGTAATATCTTAGGCGCATTCGTAATTATGGAACTTATTAAAATAGTAGCGCCGGTTTTGGTGCCGGTTCCATTAAGTTTGTATTTTGATTTATTTGATGGTTTTATACAGGCATATGTGTTTGTATTTTTAACATCGCTATTTATTAAAGAAAGTATAGAGTAAAAGGAGATAAATATTATGACATCATTAGTAGCAATTGGAGCAGGTTTAGCAGCATTAACAGGTATTGGAGCAGGTGTAGGTATTGGTATTGCAACATCAAAGGCAACAGATGCAATCGCAAGACAGCCGGAAGCAGAAGGAAAGATTACTAAGGCATTATTACTTGGTTGTGCCCTTGCAGAAGGTACTGCAATTTTCGGTATGGTTGTAGCTATTTTAATTATTTTATTCTTAGGATAAGAAAGGATTTGGTAGAGAATGCAGTTATTAAGAATAGATTGGAACGTTGTATTTACCATCATCAATCTAATTGTACTTTACCTTGCACTTAGAAAGTTTTTAATCAAACCGGTAACTAATATTATGGAACAGCGTAAGCAGATGATTGAAGGAGATATTGCTGATGCCCGAAAAGAAAAGGATAAAGCGTATGACTTGAAAGCTCAGTATGAAGATAAGCTTACACAGGCACATAAGGAATCTTCAGAAATCATCGAGAAAGCTAGAAAGAGTGCGCAGACTGAATATAATAACAAGGTTTCTGTGGCAAGTGCAGAGGCAGACAGAATTATAAAGGATGCACATAAAGCTGTAGAACTGGATAGAGAAAAGACAGTACAGGATTTACAGTCAGAGATTGCAGGACTTGCTGTTGCAGCAGCAGAAAAAGTATTGGGTGAATCCGGTACAAAGGAAAGCAATCAGTTAATGTATGATCAGTTTTTGGCTAAAGCAGGTGGTGTAAATGACACAGACAGCGAATAATTATGGAGAAGTTCTTTTTGAATTAGGCATAAAGAAAGATACAGTTGAAGAGAGTAAAAGAATTTTTTCTTTGACAGAGCAGTTGCATAAAACTTTGGAGAGTCCCATTATTTCAAAGAATGAAAAATATTCTATTATAGAAAAAGTTTTTCCAAAAGAAATAGAGAATTTTTTAAAGGTTGTATGTGACCATGAAAAAATGTCTTATATAGATGAGATTATAGAAGCTTACTATAAAAAATATAATGAAGCAAACAACATTTTAACAGCTACATTATCTTACGTAGTAGAGCCAAATGAAAATCAGTTAAGTCAGATTAAAAATTACCTTGCAAAGAAGTACAATAAAGAGACGGTTGAACTTACAATGGTTGAGCAGCCGGAACTTATTGGAGGCTTTGTTTTGAAAGTTGGAGATATTGAAGAAGACAACAGCATTAGAGGCAGACTTAACAGGTTAGAGAAAAAACTAACATGGAGGTGATAACGTGGGTTCCATTAATTCGGAAGAAATTATTTCTATTTTAAAAACAGAGATAGAGAACTACGATACAGTATGTAAGGACCAGGAAGTTGGAACAGTCATCTGGGTTGGTGACGGAATCGCAACAGTTTATGGTATTGAACATGCTATGTATGGAGAAATCGTTATTTTTGAAAATGGTGTTAAGGGAATGGTACAGGACATTAAGCGTGACCAGGTTGGATGTATTATTTTCGGTAAAGACACTGAGATAAAAGAAGGTACAAAAGTAACAAGAACAAAGAAAAAAGCAGGAATTCCTGTAGGTGATGCTTTTCTTGGAAGAATAGTTAATGCATTAGGTGCACCTATTGATGGAAAGGGTGAGATTAAGGCAGATGACTATAGAGCCATTGAACAGGAAGCACCTGGTATTGTTGACAGACAGTCAGTAAGCCAGCCTATGGAAACAGGTATTTTGGCAATAGACTCAATGCTTCCTATTGGTAGAGGACAGAGAGAATTAATTATCGGCGATAGACAGACAGGTAAGACTTCAATAGCAATTGATACAATTCTTAACCAGAAAGGTAAAGATGTTATTTGTATTTATGTAGCCATAGGTCAGAAAGCATCTACAGTTGCCAAATTAGTAAACACATTAAAGAAACATGGTGCAATGGATTATTCAATTGTTTTATCATCAACAGCAAGTGAATCAGCATCATTGCAGTATATAGCACCATATGCAGGTACAGCATTAGCTGAATATTTTATGTACAAAGGCAAAGATGTACTTATTGTATATGATGATCTTTCAAAACACGCAGTAGCTTATAGAGCACTTTCACTTTTGTTAGAGCGTTCTCCTGGACGTGAAGCTTATCCTGGTGACGTATTCTATTTACATTCAAGATTGTTAGAGCGTTCAAGTAAGTTAAGTGATGAATTAGGTGGAGGTTCAATTACAGCACTTCCTATTATTGAAACGCAGGATGGTGATGTATCTGCCTATATTCCGACTAACGTTATTTCTATTACAGATGGTCAGATTTTCCTTGAAAGTGACTTATTCTTCTCAGGTATGCGTCCGGCTATTAACGTTGGTATTTCTGTATCCCGTGTAGGTGGTGCGGCACAGACTAAGGCTATGAAAAAAGCGGCAGGAACTATTCGTATTGATTTGGCACAGTACCGTGAAATGGAAGTGTTCACACAGTTTAGTTCTGACTTAGATGATACAACTAAGGAACAGTTACAGTATGGTAAAGGACTTATGGAATTATTAAAGCAGCCACTTTGTAATCCGATGAGTCTTGCTGAACAGGTTATCACATTGGTTGCAGCAACAAACCGTATATTCTTAGATGTAGATGTCAAGAAAACTAAGGAAGTACAGCTGGGAATGTTAGACTTCTTTAAGGCAGAACATAAGGATATTGTCGATGAAATTAATGAAAAGAAAGTTCTTGATGATGCACTTACAGAAAGAATAGTTGAAGCAGCTAAAGAATATAAGAGCAGAATTTAGAAGCAGGTGATAGATAATGGCAAATACTAAGGAAATTCAGAAACGAATGAAAAGTATCCAGGATACGATGAAGATTACAAATGCCATGTATATGATTTCTTCTGCAAAGCTTAGAAGTGCAAAACAGAAACTTGAAGACACAGAGCCTTACTTCTATGAATTACAGTCGGCAATTGCGAGACTTCTTCGACATTTGCCTGATGCAAGAAGTAAGTATTTTGACCCTCATTCCAATATTCCTGATGAGGAAAAGAAGAGAGGTTATATAGTTATTACTGCTGATAAAGGTTTAGCCGGAGCATATAACCACAATGTTATTAAGATGGCTAATGAACTTTTTAAGCAGGGAAAAAATAATAAGCTCTTTGTGGTTGGAGAGCTTGGTCGTCAGTTTTTTGCAAAAGAGGGTATGGAGGTTGATTCAGAATTTAAATATACAGTTCAGAATCCATCACTTCATAGAGCCCGTGTAATTGCAGAGAGAGTTTTGGAGTTATATAACAAAAGAGAATTAGATGAAATCTATGTTATATACACAAAAATGGAAAATTCTGTATCTATGGTTACGGAAAAAATGCGTTTGCTTCCATGTTACAGAGAACAGTTTGAAAAGAACAGACCTCCTATAGATATGTATCAGGAAGAAATCAAGACAGATACATCAGTAAAGGAAGTTCTGGAGCATATTGTTCCAAACTGTGTAACAGGTTTCATTTACGGAGCATTAGTTGAATCATTTGCAAGTGAACATAGCTCACGTATGATGGCAATGCAGGCGGCAACAGATAGTGCAAAAGATATGTTGCAACAGTTGTCGATTGAATATAATCGTGTGCGTCAGTCAGCCATTACTCAGCAGATTACTGAGATTATTGGTGGTGCTAAGGCACAGAAGAAGAAATAGGAAGGAATCGAAACCATATGTTAAAAGGAAAGATTGTACAGGTTATGGGACCTGTAGTGGATGTAGAATTTGCAGACAACAACCTTCCATATATTAAAGATGCGCTTGAAGTAGATAACAATGGAAAGCGTTGTGTAATGGAGGTTGCGCAACACATAGGAAATAATACAGTAAGATGTATCATGCTTGCAGCAAGTGAAGGTCTTCATAAAGGTATGGAAGTTGTTGCAACAGGAAGTGGTATATCTGTTCCTGTAGGTGAAAAGACTCTTGGAAGATTATTTAATGTTCTTGGAGATACTTTAGATAATGGAGAAAAATTAGATGGTGAACAGCATTGGTGTATACACAGAGATCCACCATCATTTGAAGACCAGAGCCCTGTTGTAGAAGTTCTTGAAACAGGTATTAAGGTTATTGACCTTTTGGCACCTTATGCAAAAGGTGGTAAAATCGGTCTTTTCGGTGGTGCCGGTGTAGGTAAAACAGTACTTATTCAGGAATTGATTACAAACATTGCAACACAGCATGGTGGATATTCAATATTCACAGGTGTTGGTGAACGTTCCCGTGAAGGTAATGATTTATGGACAGAAATGAAAGAATCAGGTGTTTTAGATAAAACTGCCCTAGTGTTTGGACAGATGAATGAGCCACCTGGAGCACGTATGAGGGTTGCTGAAACAGGTCTTACAATGGCTGAATATTTTAGAGATGAAGAACATCAGAACGTATTGTTATTCATTGATAATATTTTCCGTTTTACACAGGCTGGTTCAGAAGTTTCAGCATTACTTGGACGTATGCCATCAGCGGTAGGTTATCAGCCAACATTAGCAACAGAAATGGGTGAATTACAGGAAAGAATCGCATCAACAAAGAATGGTTCTGTAACGTCAGTTCAGGCCGTATATGTGCCTGCCGATGACTTAACAGACCCTGCTCCGGCAACAACATTTGCCCATCTTGATGCAACAACAGTTCTTTCAAGAAAGATTGTTGAACAGGGTATTTATCCTGCAGTAGATCCTTTGGAATCTAATTCACGTATTCTTGAGGAAGATGTTGTAGGAAAAGAACATTATGAAACAGCAAGAAGAGTTCAGGAAATTCTTCAGAAATATACAGAATTACAGGATATTATCTCTATTCTTGGTATGGAAGAATTATCAGATGAAGATAAACTTGTTGTATATAGAGCTAGAAAGATTCAGAAGTTCCTTTCACAGCCATTCCATGTAGCTGAAAACTTTACAGGTGTACCAGGAAAGTATGTACCACTTAAAGAAACAGTACGTGGATTTAAGGCTATAATTGATGGTGAAATGGATGATTATCCGGAAGCTGCATTTTTCAATGTTGGAACAATTGATGATGTTATTGAAAAGGCAAAGACAATGGCAGGAGAAAGTTCCGCAAACTAGGAGGAATGAGCTATGAGTAATTCATTTGGTATAAAAGTTATTGCTTGCGATAAGATATTCTATAGTGGAAGATGCACTCAGTTAGTTTTACCTCTTCGTGATGGCTCAAAAGCCATTCAGGCTCATCATGAAAATATGGTATTTTCTGTTGAGGTAGGAGAAATAAAAATCACAAAGGAAGACGGTAGCACTATTGTAGGTGTAACAGGCACTGGTTTTGCCCAGATGGTAAACAATCGAGCTACAGTTATAGTTGACACTTGTGAATATCCTGAAGAAATCGACTTAAGAAGAGCTGAGGAAGCCAAAGAAAGAGCAGAAGAACAGCTTCGTCAGAAGCAAAGTATTGCTGAATATCATATTTCAAAGGCATCATTAGCAAGAGCAATGGCAAGATTAAAGGAAGGAAGCGGTAAGGGAACACCTTATGGCTATTAGAATATAAGTCTGGAGAGATGGCAGGGAATAGCCATAAACCAGATAGAATAAAAAGCCGGGAGACGCATTGAAAATTGTACCGACCCCAAAAAGTTAGACCTAAAAATCTAACGATTGGAGGTCGGTACAAATGCGGAGCCCGGCTTTTTTGTGAATCTTTTTCTTTTCCTTTTCCGTACAAATCCGTCCGGGGCGTGGACACCGCCTCGGGGTTCAGTATAAGCAATAACCTTTTGAAATTACGGAAGCTACAACATTTTAGCTTTCAAATTCCGTAATGAGTTATGATAGGACAATTAAACTTCAATAAATTACGGAAACTACAGAGTTTTTGCTTTGAGAATCCGTAATTGGTAGCGAAGGGATAAGAAAAATTCCTAATTTTACGGTTCCTGAGATGTTTTTTTCTAGTAATCCGTAATGTAAGATTTCAGTTACGTGTCATATAATAGTTTCTTTAGCCGACACGTAATTTTTCGCAAAACTATAATGAATTTTCTACTATTTACGTGTGGTATAGCGTTTTGGTTCTCCGACACGTAATCGCAGGTAATAGAACAAGCTAAAATTCAATAAATTACGTGTGGTATAGCGTTTTGGTTCTCCGACACGTAATCGCAGGCGAAAGAGCAAGTTAAAATTCAATAAATTACGTGTGACACAACGTTTTGGTTCTCCGACACGTAATTGGGAGCAGAAAGATAGAAAAAAATGAATAAATTACGTGTGCCATAACATTTTTGTTATATGACACGTAATGACACTCAGATGACAGAGTAATCAATGAAAGTCCTGGTAAATATGGATAGTTGACAGCAGATTTTTATATTCAAACATATAAATTTATTGAAATGTTCTCAAAAGCAAACTTATAATCTTAAAAAAGGTGTTGACAAATTATTTTTTTAATAATATACTTTGAAAGTCAAAACACTTTACAATCAAAAAATTTTAATACAAAATAATTTTAAATAAAAATAAATGTGATTGCTTAACCTATTTTGATTAAAGTGTTTTGAATAATTTTTGAAAGGATAATGAATTACTTTGGGAATTCAATCTGATTTTTGAGTTTATGTTTGGAAAGATTATAGGAACAGGTTCTTATGCGCCGGATAATGTTGTTTGTAATAATGACTTAAAAGAGTTCTTTGAAACAGATGACCAGTGGATAAGAGAGCGGACAGGAATAAAGAGAAGACATATTATGACCGATGAGAGTACAAGTTATATGGCGTGCAGGGCGGCAGAAAAGGCAATAGAGAATGCCGGAATAAGTTGTGAAAAAATTGATTTGATAATTGTATCAACTGTATCGTCGGACACTGTTTTGCCAAGTACAGCCTGTATTGTACAGGATGAGTTAAAGGCAACGAATGCAATGTGCTTTGACATCAATGTGGCATGTACAGGTTTTATTACAGCATATAACATTGCACAAAGTTACATAAACGCAGGCTTGGTTGAAACGGCATTAGTCATTGGAGCTGAAGGCTTGTCACAAATAGTTGATTGGACAGACAGAACAACAGCAATTCTTTTTGGAGATGGAGCAGGAGCTGCAATTATTAAAAAAGATGAAAAAGCAAGATTTGAAACAGTAATGCATTCGGATGGCTCAATGGGAGGTGCATTAACATGTGAGAATTCAATACAGTACAGGGGAATAAATGATTCTAAAAAAACATTCGTATCTATGAATGGGCAGGAAGTTTTTAGATTTGCAGTAAGAAAAGTCCCTGAGTGTATTGAAGAACTGATTTCAAAGATGAAAATTGAAAAATCAGAAATTGATTTGTTTTTGTTACATCAGGCTAACAAAAGAATACTTGAAAGCATTGGAAAACGATTAAAAGTTTCAATGGATTTAATTCCTGAAAATGTTAGCGAGTATGGAAATACATCATCGGCAAGTATTCCAATTTTACTTGACGAAATGGTAAGGGATGGAAAGATTCAAAAAGGAAACAAAATAATAATGGCAGGTTTTGGCGCAGGGCTTACATGGTCAGCAGTTTATTTGGAGTTTTAGAAAATTATAAACCATAGGTAATTACCGGTTAGCCGGATTACATACAAAATAAAAATGAAAAATGAAAGGAAAAAAATAAAATGTTTGAAAAGATTAAAGAATTAATAGCAGAAGAATTAGGAGCAGACGCAGCAACAATTACAAAGGAAACAACTTTTGATGAAGACTTAGGAGCTGATTCATTAGACTTATTTGACTTAGTAATGAAGTTTGAAGATGAATTTGAAGTAAAGATTCCAACAGAAGAACTTGAAAATATTAAGACAGTTGGAGATGTTTGTGATTACATTGAAAAGAACAAATAAAAATAGTCAGAAAGATAGTTAAAAGCTAGTAAAAAAATAGAAGATGACTAAAAATAATTAGAAAATAGTTTAAAAAATCAGAAAACAAAACGAGGCGATTATGAAAACAGCTTTAACAGAAATTTTAGAAATTGAATATCCCATTATTCAGGGAGGCATGGCTTGGGTTGCTGAAGCCAATCTTGCAGCGGCAGTATCTAATGCAGGCGGACTTGGAATTATAGGAGCCGGTGGCGCAGATGCTAAGTGGGTTGAAGATCAGATTATTAAAGCAAAAACATTAACAGATAAACCTTTTGGCGTGAATATAATGCTTATGAATCCACAAGCTGATGAAATTGCGAAAGTAGTAGCAAAACATAATGTGAAGGTTGTTACTACAGGAGCAGGAAATCCGGGAAAATATATGGAAATGTGGAAAAATGCAGGAATAAAAGTAATGCCTGTTGTTGCCTCAGTAGCCATGGCAAGAATGATGGAAAGGTGCGGTGCAGATGCGGTAATTGCAGAAGGAACAGAAGCCGGAGGACACATTGGTGAAATAACAACAATGGTTCTTGTGCCACAGGTTGTAGATGCAGTAAATATTCCTGTTGTTGCGGCAGGAGGAATTGCAGATGGAAGAGGTTTTGCAGCGGCATTTATGCTGGGAGCCAGTGGTGTTCAAATGGGAACTTCTTTTGTGGCAACAAAAGAATCAACAGTTCATGACAATTATAAAGCCAAAATCGTAAAAGCTAAGGATATTGACACAAAGGTTACAGGCAGAAGCACAGGACATCCCGTAAGAAATCTTAGAAACAAACAGACTAATACATACCTTAAACTTGAGGCAGAGGGTGCAGGTCTGGAACAGCTTGAAAAACTTACGCTTGGTGGTTTGCGAAAAGCAGTTGTGGACGGAGATGTAGATAATGGTAGTGTAATGGCAGGTCAAAGCGCAGGGCTAGTTAAAGAAATATGTTCCTGTAAAGATTTGATTACAAAAGTTATGACACAAGGAGAACAACTTTTAAGCAAAGGATTTGATTAAAATTCTAATTCAATAAAAAGAAGTTGAAATACAAAGCAATTACAATATAACGAAGATTGTAATTAAATATTGATTTGAAATAATGTTTAAAACAAGATTTTAAGAAAGGCATAAAATGGGAAAGATAGCATTTATTTATCCGGGACAGGGTGCTCAAAAAATTGGCATGGGAAAAGATTTTTATGAAACAAAACCTAATGCAAGAAGAATTTTTGATGAAGCTGATAAAGTTTTGGATTTTGACATAAAAAATATTTGTTTTGAAGAAAATGAACTTATAAATAACACAAAATATACACAGGCGGCTTTGGTTACAACCTGTCTTGCAATTACAAAAGAAGTTGAAAATCTTGGTATAAAGCCTGATGTAGCAGCGGGCTTAAGCCTTGGAGAATACGCGGCAATTGTAGCAGCGCATGGAATGACAGAAAAAGAGGCGATTGTGGCTGTTAGAAAAAGAGGAATTTTTATGGATGAAGCGGTTCCAACGGACAATCCTAAAAAAGCAGGAGCTATGGCAGCAGTATTAGGAATGGAAACATCTAAGATAGAAGAATTAATTTTAGACATAGAAGATGTGGACATAGCTAATTACAATTGCCCGGGACAGACTGTTATTACAGGTTTAAAACCTGCAGTTGAAAAAGCAGCAAAAGTTTTAAATGAAAGTGGAGCAAAAAGAGTAATAGAACTTAATGTTAGCGGTCCGTTTCATTCAAAATTTTTGAAAACTGCCGGAGAAAAAATGTCTGTGGAGTTGGAAAAAATTAATTTAACAGAATTAGAAATTCCATATGTTACAAATGTAACAGGGGAATATGTGAGCGATATTTCAAAAACAAAAGAACTTTTGGTTAAACAAATTTCTTCACCTGTTAAATGGGAGCAAAGTGTAAGAAATATGATTAATAATGGTGTTGATACTTTTGTTGAGATAGGCCCTGGTAAAACTTTAGCAGGATTTATTAGAAAAATAGACAGAAATGTTAAATGCATCAATATTAGCACGGTAGATGATTTAGATAAACTAAAGGAAATCAGTTTATAAATATTATGATAAAAAACTATGATGAAAAGTTTGTAAATCATATGGAGAGAGCATATTAAAATAAAAACAGTATGGAGAGTTTTATGTTAAATGAAAAAATAGCTGTAATTACGGGAGCGTCAAGAGGCATTGGCGCAGCCATAGCAAAGAAAATGGCAGAAAATGGTGCAACTGTAATCATCAATTATCAGGGCTCAGTTCAGGCGGCACAAGCTTTGGAAGCAGAGATTAGAGAAAAGGGTGGTAAAGCAGTTACATATAAATGCGATGTTTCAGATTTTGACAAGTGTGAAAAGTTTATTGGAGATATTGTTAAAGAATATGGAAGAATCGATATTCTTGTAAATAATGCGGGAATAACAAGAGACGGACTTTTGATGGGAATGAAAGAAGAAGATTTTGACAGTGTTATTAATGTTAACTTAAAAGGAACATTTAATACTATAAGATTTGCCTCAAGAGCAATGGTAAAGCAGAGAAAAGGAAAAATTATTAATATTTCTTCTGTATCAGGAGTTACGGGAAATGCAGGACAGGCTAATTATTCAGCATCAAAGGCAGGTATTATTGGGCTTACAAAGTCGGCAGCAAGAGAATTGGCTTCAAGGAATATTAATGTTAATGCAATTGCACCGGGCTTTGTTGATACTGATATGACAATTACATTATCAGACAAAGTTAAAGAAGGAGCTAAAGGACAAATACCACTTGGAAGATTTGGCAAACCCGAGGAAGTAGCAGAATTGGCACTTTTTCTTAGTTCAGAGAAAAGCGATTATATAACAGGTCAGGTTATTAACATAGATGGCGGAATGGTAATGTAATTATAGGAGATAGGTAATGGAGAGAAGAGTTGTAGTAACAGGAATGGGTGCAATTACACCTATTGGAAATAATGTAGAAACTTTCTGGAACAACGTTAAGGCAGGAGTTCTTGGAATAGACGAAATAACTAAGTTTGACACAACAGAGTATAGTGCAAAACTTGCAGCGGAAGTTAAGGATTTTAATGCAAAAGAAGTATTAGGATTTAAACAGGCGAAAAGACTTTCACCTTTTTCACAATATGCAGTAGCTGCTGCAAAAGAAGCTTTTGCTCAGTCAGGTATAGATATGGAAAAGGAAGATCCATACAGAGTAGGTGTAAGTGTGGGCTCGGGAATTGGAGGCCTGGGAGATATGGAAGAGGAACATGCTAAGCTTCTTGAAAAAGGACCTTCAAGGGTAAAACCTTTGCTTGTGCCAATGATGATTACAAATATGGCAGCAGGAAATGTGGCTATAGACTTAGGTCTTAAAGGAAAATGTGTAAACATTGTAACAGCCTGTGCTACAGGAACTCATTGTATTGGAGAAGCTTTTAGAACAATAAAATATGGCGAGGCTGATGTAATGGTAGCAGGTGGAACAGAAAGTGCCATAACACCTATTGGCGTGGCAGGTTTTTCAAGTCTTACCGCACTTACAAAAGAAACAGATAAAACAAAAGCTTCACGACCTTTCGACAAAGATAGAAGCGGTTTTGTAATGGGTGAAGGTGCCGGAATTGTTGTGTTAGAAGAATTACAACATGCAATAAACAGAGGCGCAAACATATTTGCAGAAGTTGTGGGATACGGTGCAACATGTGATGCTTATCACATTACATCTCCGGCAGAAGATGGAAGTGGTGCAGCTAAGGCGATGACCCTTGCAATGGAAGAAGCAGGAGTTAAACCTGAGGAAGTAGATTATATTAACGCTCACGGAACAAGCACACATCATAATGACTTATTTGAAACAAGAGCAATAAAGTTGGCATTGGGAGAAGCAGCTAAGTCTGTGAAAATTAATTCTACAAAATCCATGATTGGACATCTTTTAGGTGCAGCAGGTGGAGTTGAATTTATCACATGTGTTAAGTCAATTCAGGACAATTACATACATCAGACAATAGGTCTTGAAAACGAAGATGAAGAATGCGACCTTAATTATATGAAAGGTTCAGGGGAAAAATGCACTGTGAAAGTAGCTTTAAGCAATTCATTAGGTTTTGGCGGACATAATGGAACATTAGCAGTTAAAAAATATGAAAAATAGGTGATGAAAATGGATATAAGTGAAATAAAAGATTTAATTAATGCTATTTCAAATTCTAAAATTGACATATTTGATTATGAAGAAAATGGAGCAAAACTGCATTTGGAAAAAAAGACAGAAGTTGAAGTTATTGCTTCAACCAAACCTGTAGCACAAGATGTTTTAGTTAAACAGGAAAATACAGAAGAAAGTATCGAACAGAAAGAAGTTTTAACAGGCAATGTAATTAATTCTCCATTGGTTGGAACTGTATATCTTGCACCGGAAGAAGGGGCAAAGCCGTTTGTTCAGGTAGGAGACACAGTGAAAAAAGGTCAGGTAGTTGCAATAGTAGAGGCAATGAAGCTGATGAATGAAATCGAAAGTGAATTTGATGGCGTTGTAACAAAAGTTTTAGTTGAAAATGAGCAGACAGTAGAATATGGTCAACCATTATTTGAAGTAGAGTAGAAAAAGAGAAATTAAAAAATGTTAGGAATTAAAGAAATAGAAGAAATTATTCCCCATAGACATCCTTTTCTTTTAATAGATTATATTGAAGACTATAAGCCGGGGGAGTATGCCGTTGGTTATAAATGCGTAACCTTTAGAGAAGATTTTTTTAGGGGGCATTTTCCACAGGAGCCGGTTATGCCGGGAGTACTTACTATAGAGGCCCTTGCGCAGGTTGGAGCGGTGGCAATACTTAGTCAGGAAGGTTTTAAGGGAAAGACTGCATTCTTTGGTGGAATAAATAAATGTAGATTTAAAGGAAAAGTAGTGCCAGGGGACAAATTAAAACTTGAAACAAAAATTATTAAGCAGAAAGGACCTATGGGAATAGGCCAGGCAATAGCAAGCGTAGACGGAAAAGTTGTGGCAAAAGCAGAACTTACATTTATGGTTGGGTAACAACTTTAACCCGCCTGGAATTGGAGAATGATATGATTCAGAAACTTTTAATTGCAAACAGAGGTGAAATAGCAGTAAGGATAATAAGAGCATGTAGAGAAATGGGTATTGAGACTGTAGCTGTATATTCAAAGGCAGACAAAGATGCACTTCACACACAATTGGCAGATGAAGCTATTTGTATAGGGGAAACAAAGGCAAGTGAAAGTTATTTAAATATGGAAAGTATAATTAGCGCAACAATTGCAACAGGTGCAGATGCAATTCATCCCGGATTTGGTTTTTTATCAGAAAATAGCAAATTTGCCAGATTATGCGAGCAGTGCAATATTATTTTTATTGGACCAAAATCAGATGTAATGTATAATCTGGGAAACAAGTCAGTTGCAAGAAAAACAATGATAGAGGCCAATGTACCTGTAATTCCAGGAAGTGAAGAACAGATATATGACAGCAAAACAGGAAAGAAAATAGCAGACCAGGTTGGATATCCGGTAATCATAAAAGCAGCTTTAGGTGGTGGTGGAAAAGGAATGCGTGTGGCGTATGACCCTGAAGAATTTGAACAGGCATTTAACGCAGCCAAAAAAGAAAGCGAAGCAGCTTTTGATGATGGAACAATGTATATAGAACATTTTGTGGAAAATCCAAGACATATAGAATTTCAAATATTAGCAGACAAATTTGGCAATGTAATCCATTTAGGAGAGCGTGACTGTTCAATTCAGCGAAATCATCAGAAAATGATAGAAGAATCTCCAAGTGTAATTCTGTCAGATGAATTAAGAAAAAAAATGGGCGACACAGCAGTACGTGCCGCGAAAGCAGCAAAATACGAAAACGCAGGAACAATAGAGTTCCTTTTGGATAAAGACAAATTCTATTTTATGGAAATGAACACAAGAATACAGGTTGAACATCCTGTAACAGAAACAGTAACAGGAATAGACCTAATAAAAGAACAAATAAAAATAGCAGATGGGCAACCACTATCATACAAACAAAAAGACATAAAAATAAATGGTCATGCCATAGAATGCAGAATAAATGCAGAAAATCCACTACTAAACTTTAGACCATCACCGGGAGTCATAACCGACCTATACCTACCGGGAGGTAACGGAGTCAGAATAGACTCAGCAGTATACAACGGCTATGAAGTAACACCATACTATGACTCAATGCTGGCCAAACTAATAGTACATGGAGAAAACAGAGAAGAAGCCATAAAGAAAATGATAAGCGCACTGGGAGAAGTAATCGTAGAAGGAATCGACACAAACGTGGACTACTTGTATAGCATTCTCAATGATTCAGTTTTCCAAAGCGGACACTTTGATGTAAACTTTATAGAAAATTTCAATAAGAAAAAAGAGAATATTGCATAGCTACTACTTTCTATCGATGGCAGATTTTCCTGACGCAAACACGTTGTCTTTCTTATTTTGCTCCGCCGTCTATTGTAAGATGCAAAATTAAAACTCGCCCTTGGCTCAAACAGTTAATTTTGCACTTACACTATGCTCGCAAAATTGCGAAATCCTGCCTATTGTTTGCTTTTCAGAAAAATCTGCCATCGATAGATTGAAGTTGGAAGAATATTCTCTTTTTTCTTCTGCAGATTTGTGAAGTTTTCATCAAAGTGTCTGTGGTAGAAAACTGAATATAGAGAATGAAAAATAGTAACAGATGGAGGACTTTATGAAATTTCAGAGATTGTTTAAGAAAAATAGAAAAGAGTACACAACAATTAAGGTCAACACTTCCAATGTGCCAGACGGTCTTCTCAGAAAGTGCAAGAAGTGTAGCTCTATTGTTTTGGCTGAAGATGTGAAGAATAATAATTATATTTGTCCTAAGTGTGGTGGTTATTTCAGGGTTCATGCTTACAGGAGAATTGAGATGGTTGTGGATAAGGATAGTTTTGAGCCTATGTTTGAAGGACTTAATACAAGAAATCCATTGAAGATGAAAGGCTATGAAGCAAAAGTTCAGGCGTTAAGGGATAAGACTGGGCTTGATGAGGCTGTTACAACAGGAAGAGCCACAATTGGTGGCAATTCGGTGGCTATTGCCGTTTGTGACGGGCGTTTCCTTATGGCAAGTATGGGTGAAGTTGTAGGAGAGAAGATTGCAAAAACTGTGGAGTATGCAACAAAAGAAAATATTCCGGTTATTATTTTTGCCTGCTCAGGTGGAGCAAGAATGCAGGAGGGAATGGTTTCTCTTATGCAGATGGCAAAGACTTCAGCAGCGTTGAAAAGACATAGTGAATCAGGGAATTTATATATTTCAGTTTTGACTGATCCAACTACAGGAGGCGTTACTGCAAGCTTTGCAATGCTTGGTGATATTATTTTGGCGGAGCCTAAAGCGTTAATCGGTTTCGCGGGACCAAGGGTAATTGAGCAGACTATTGGACAGAAATTGCCTAAAGGTTTTCAAAGGTCAGAGTTTCTTTTGGAACACGGTTTTATTGACGGGATAGTGGAGCGAAAAGATTTAAGAAATAGGTTAACAACAATTCTTACTTTGCATAAAAAAGATGATAAGTCTTACACAGATAATTTTAACATAAAAAAAGAAAAATCAACAATGGCTCAGAAGAAAAGAGAATCGATTAAAATGATTACTGAGTCAGTTAAAAAGTCAGCTTGGGATAGGGTTTTGGCGTCAAGAATGAATGATAGACCTATTGCCAGCGACTATATAGATTTGCTTTTTGATGATTTTGTAGAATTTCATGGAGACAGATATTTTAAGGATGATCAGGCAATAATCGGTGGCATTGCATCTTTTCATGGAATGCCGGTTACGGTAATTGCACAGGAAAAAGGTCATAACACAAAAGAGAATCTTGAACATAATTTTGGAATGCCATCACCTGACGGATACAGAAAGGCTTTACGATTGATGAAGCAGGCAGAGAAATTTAACCGACCGGTAATTTGTTTTGTGGACACACCGGGAGCATTCTGTGGCTTGGAAGCAGAGGAGCGCGGTCAGGGAGAGGCAATTGCAAGAAATCTTTTTGAAATGTCATCACTTAGAACACCGATTCTTTCAATAGTAATTGGCGAAGGTGGAAGTGGCGGTGCGTTGGCTTTGGCTGTCGCAGATGAAGTGTGGATGATGGAAAATGCAGTTTATTCAATTTTGTCTCCGGAAGGTTATGCCAGTATTCTCTGGAAGGACAGCAAGAGGGCTAAGGAAGCCGCAGGAGCAATGAAAATGACTGCAAAAGATTTAAAAGAAATGGGAATAGTTAAGAAGGTTTTCTTTGAACCTGAAAAATATACAACGGATACGTTACCTAAAATTACGGAAAAAATGGATAAAGAAATTGTGAAATTCCTTGCTGAAAAAACAAAAATTACTAAGGAACAATTAGTAGATGAAAGATACAACTTTTTTAGCAATGGATATTAGAAAGCAGTTTAAATAAGGAGTTATGGATGAATTATAAACCTTTACAGATTGGAGATTTAATAGCAGAAAGGCCCATAGTACAAGGTGGAATGGGGGTAGGAATCAGCCTTGGAAATCTTGCAGGAGCCGTGGCAAAAGAAGGTGGAGTGGGAATTATTTCTTCTGCACAAATCGGATTTAAGGAAGAGGATTTTGAAAATAATCCAAGACTTGCCAACAAAAAAGCAATAAAGAAAGAATATGAAAAAGCAAGACGAATTTCACCAAATGGAATTATAGGATTTAATATAATGGTTGCCCTGAAAGATTACAGGGAGCATGTTATTGAAGCTGCAAAAGCGGGGGCAGATATTATAGTGTCAGGGGCAGGTCTTCCAACAGAACTTCCGGAATATCTTAAAGGTTTTAAAACGAAGATGGCTCCAATTGTTTCAAGTGTAAAGTCGGCAAAAGTTATTTTAAAATATTGGGACAGAAGACATAACACAACAGCAGATATGATTATAATTGAGGGACCAAAAGCCGGAGGGCATTTAGGTTTTTCGGTGGAAGAACTTGAAAGTGAACTTGATTATGACAATGAAATTCAAGGAATAATAGATGTTGTAAAAGAATATGAAAAAAAATACAACAAAGACATTCCTGTAGTTGTTGCCGGTGGAATAAGTGACAAAAATAAGGTAAAGCATGCTTTTGACTTGGGGGCACAAGGAGTTCAGGTAGCAACAAGATTTGTGCCAACTAAAGAATGTGATGCAGATGAAAATTACAAAAAAGAATATATCAAGGCCAAAAAAGAAGATATAGTAATAGTAAAAAGTCCTGTTGGAATGCCAGGCCGAGCCATAAAAAATAAATTTATGGAAAAAGTAATAAATGGTGAAAAATTTACACCAAAGAAATGTTTAGGTTGCCTTGCAAGATGTAATCCTAAAGAAATTCCTTATTGCATAACGGAAAGATTAATATATGCAGCAAAGGGAAAAACAGATGAGGCGTTACTATTTTGCGGAGCAGATGCGTACAAAGTTAATAAAATTACAACTGTAAAGAAGGTATTTAAAGAACTGCTGGAAGAAAAAGAATTTTAAATTGATTTATATTTGTATACCGAATTATTTTAATGAAATTATTTTGAAAGTTTTATTTGGAAGTTTGCATTTTGAATTGTTTTATTTTAAATTCTTATTTGAAAATAGGCTTAAATAATGTTAATATTAAAAGTAGATGGAAAACCGTAGATAAATTTAATGGAGAGATTGATGACAACATTTGAAAAAATTAATGATGTATTAGTGCATTTATTCCAGGAAATATGGGAACTGGAAGAAAAGGCGATTATAACTGAAGAATTTAAAGATATAACAAACAATGATATGCATATTATTGAGGCTGTAGGACTTGGCGAAGGCAATAATATGACAACAATTGCCAAGAAGATGAAGATAACTGTGGGCTCGCTTACAACTTCTATGAACAGTCTTGTAAAGAAGCATTATGTTGAGCGAAACAGAAGCGAGGAAGACAGAAGAATTGTTAATATAACTTTAACAGAAAAAGGTATAAAGGCTTATAAACATCATGAAGAGTTTCATGAGAAAATGTCACAGGCAGCTATTAGTGAAATGAGCGAAGATGAAGTAAAGGTACTTCTAAAAAGCCTGAATAATCTGTCAAAGTTCTTTCATTCATATGATAATGAATAAAAAATTTGTTTGACTTTTTTGAAAATGATAAATATAATAAACTACTGAACGAGTAGCAAACTAGCGTAAATCCAGTTTTTGCTACTCGTTTTTTCTTTTATGGAAAATCCATTGGAATTATAGAAATTATATAAAGTCATTAAAAAAGTGTGTAGCTTATCAGCGTAAGTCCAACTTATAAGATAAGTGCACACTTTTTTGCAGTTAGGAGGGTTAAATTAAAATGGCAGAAAGTAACAAGATGAGGAAAATGCCGGTAAATAAGTTAATGGTTCAGATGGGGTTACCAATGATTTTGTCAATGGCATTGCAGGCAGTTTACAATATTGTGGACAGTGCTTTTGTAGGAAATATGAAGACAGGAGGTGAGGCGGCACTTAATGCACTTACGCTGGTTTTTCCGGTTCAGATGCTTATGGTTGCAGTTGGTATTGGTACAGGTGTTGGAACTAACGCACTTCTTGCAAGAACTTTGGGACAGGGAAATAATAAAAAAGCCGCAAAAGTTGCAGGAAACAGTTTATTTCTTGGGGCAATTATTTATGCAGTATGTTTGCTGTTTGGAATTTTTGGGGTGAAAATATATATTTCATCACAGACAGTTGATTCACAAGTTATTTCAATGGGGACAAGTTATCTTAGAATATGTTGTGTTATTTCTTTTGGGATTATTTTCTTTTCATTATTTGAAAAGTTATTGCAGGCAACAGGTCGTTCACTTTATTCAACAATAGGTCAGGTTGTGGGAGCAGTGGTAAATATTATTTTAGATCCAATTATGATTTATGGTATTGGACCTGTTCCTGAAATGGGCGTAGAGGGAGCTGCTTATGCAACTGTAATAGGTCAGATTTCATCAGCACTGTTATTGTTTGTTTTTCATATAAAGTTAAATAAAGAATTTGAGCATGAATTTAAATATATGAAGCCTGAAGGCAGAATAATTAAGGAAATATATTCAATTGGACTGCCGGCAATTATTGCACAGGCACTTATGTCGATAATGGTTTATGTAATGAACCTGATTTTGAAATTTAGTCCGTCAGCCCAGACAGCATATGGACTTTTCTACAAAGTGCAGCAGTTTGTACTATTCCTTGCATTTGGACTTAGAGATGCCATAACACCTATAATAGCTTTTGCTTATGGAATGGGTAGCAAAAAGAGAATCAAAGATGGCATCAAATATGGTCTTGCATACACAATGGCATTAATGATTCTAGGAATTGCTATTACAGAAGTATTTCCGGGAGCTTTTGCAACATTATTTAATGCAGGAGAGTCAAGAGAATATTTTATCTGGGCAATGAGAATTATTTCTATTAGCTTTATTTTCGCAGGAATAAATGTGGCATATCAGGGAATTTATCAGGCACTGGACGGAGGAATCGAGTCACTTATAATTTCATTAATAAGGCAGCTAGTACTTATATTGCCATTGGCAGGAATTTTCTCAATATTTGTAAGAAATGGCCAGATGGGAGTATCATTAATATGGTGGGCATTTCCAATAACAGAGATTGTGGCGTGTCTGGTAGGATATGTGTTCTTAAAGAGAATAATAAAGGATAGAGTGGAAAGTTTGAGTTAGAGATAGCAGTATTAATAGTGATGTGAGAAAAAATAAGCAAAAACAGTAAGGTTTTTAAATTGATTTGCGTTCCGGGATATGTGTTATACATTTTGGTATGTGTTTATGGAATAAATGACGCCAGAGATTTTTTGAGCGGATTTTGGCAGTGATTGCTGCAATATTAGCAGGAATTGAGACACTTGTAATGTAGCAATTGTAAAATAGAGAAGATAATATATTTTGTTGTAGACAAAAAAATACAGGAATTGTATAATGAACAAAACAACAAGTAAATAAAGTAAAAGCAAATTAAAGGGATTCAAATTTGCTTAAGTTTTAACAAGCAACTACTAATTGAAAGTAGTGGAATGTACATAATTAATGAGGTGAAAAACATATGAAAGAAGTATACGCAACAAACAACGAAGTTGAGATTCAGATGCTTGTAGGTCTTTTGGAAAGTCAGGGGATTTTGACACAGGTACATGCAGATGGAGCAGGTGGATATCTTAGAGTCCAAGGTGCAGATTTTAATATTTTCAAACGAGTTGTAGTTAGAGATGAAGATTGGAGCAGAGCACTAAGCATAGCGAAAGAGAATGGCTTCGAAAAGAAGAAAAACACAACAAAGATAGATAGAACCTATGTATGGGCAGCAAGAATTACACTTGTTATATTTTTAGTGATAATATTGTCAGGCATTTTTTATGGAATGATGCAGTGATAAAAAGTCGGCGAGAAGCCGACTTTTTATTATGTGGATGGGAGATACATTTTGTGTGGCAACATTATATAGGGCATTTAAAAGAGTTAATATGGGTGAAGAGTAAAAACGTCGTGGGTATCCGTAAATTAAGAGAATGTGTCACAACATAGCTTCAATATGCAAAATGTTGTGGTGTTAACTGAACAAATAAACAACCCCAGGCCATCGCCCGGGGCTGTTCAACCAAATAAAATCTTAAATCCTTAAAATTCAGTATATTCTTTTATAAGTTTAACTACTGTACCTGACAATAAGAACAAGGCAATCAAGTTTGGAATTGCCATAAGTCCGTTAAATGTGTCAGCTATGTTCCAAATAAGTCCCAGGTCTACTGTTGCACCAAGAATGGCAACCAATGAGTAAACAACCATAAAAGGTTTGATGACCTTAGATGAGAAAAGAAATTCAATACATCTTGCACCATACAATCCCCAACCGATAATTGTTGAAAATGCAAAACAGCACATTGCAACAGCAGTGAAGAGTGAAACCCAGTTACCATAAGTTGAAGTAAATCCCTGAATTGTAAGTTCTGCTCCGGCGGCTTTACCGAAATCAATGTTAACGCCACTGCAAAGAATAACAAGGGCAGTTAAAGTACAAATAACAATAGTATCTGCAAAAACTTCAAAGATTCCAAAGAATCCCTGCTTTACAGGTTTTCTTGTGTCGGCACATGCATGAGCAATTGAACCTGTACCAAGACCAGCTTCATTAGAAAAGATACCTCGTGAAACACCTTTTTTCATACAAATAAAGATGCTGCCAACAACTCCACCTGTAACAGATGAAGGTTTAAAAGCTCCTTCAAAAATAGAAGCAAAAACAGTAGGAACATGTCTGTAATTTAAAATAATTACGCCGATGGCAAGAATTACATAAAACAAAGCCATAAAAGGAACAAGCTTTTCGGCAACCTTACCGATTCTTTTAATACCACCTAATAAAACAAGTCCAACAAGAACAGTAATTGCAATACCCATAATTAAATTAAGTGTTGAAACACCATTTTGTGAAATAACATTATAATTTAAAAGAGCAGAATCAATGGCAGTAGTAATAGTGTTAACCTGTGTGGCATTACCTGTGCCGAAAACAGTTAAAACACCAAAAGCTGAAAACAAAACAGCAAGGAACTGCCAATTCTTGCCAAGCCCGTTTTTGATGTAATACATAGGACCACCAACATAGTCGCCTTCTGCATTTTTTTCACGAAAATGAACAGCAAGAGTAACTTCTGTAAACTTAGTACACATACCAAGAAGCGCTGAAATCCACATCCAGAAAACAGCACCCGGACCACCAATGGCAATAGCACCTGCAACACCTGCAATATTACCCGTACCTACAGTTGCCGCAAGAGCGGTACAAACAGCCTGAAATGGTGTAATGGAACCATCACTTGCTTCCTTCTTTTTAAACATACGCCCAATTGTAGTTTTGATGGCATATGGAAATTTTCTGATTTGTAAAAAGTTAGTTCTTATACTTAAATATAAACCAACGCCAATAATACAAATCATTGCCGGAACACCCCAAATAAAGTTGTTGACGGCAGAGTTGATTTTTTCAATTGTTTCTAACATATTAACCTCTTTAAAATGCGTGTCGGATTTTGTAAACGCAAATACTTTAATATGATAGCAGAAAAAAGTAATCGACGCAATTAATTGGCAATAAAAAATCCAAAATAAAACACAAAAAGTTCTCAAAAAACTATGCAAACTTTAAAGTTCATTTAAGCTTCAGACAATAGAAACTCAAATAATAAAAATTCAAATGATAGCTCAGCTAATAGTGAAACACAGGCAAGCAATTCAGACGAGAAAGAAACATAGGCTAACAATGATTCAAACAAACCTGACAGCAAAGAGCAGGAAACAGAGACTATTTCAATCTCAGATATTTCTGAAGGCGATACAGTAAAAATCATATAAAATAATTAATATTAAATAAAAAAGTATGATATAATAAAAGTATAGATATAGTTCGGTTAGAAAATGAAATAGCAGTGGAAGGAGGATGATATAAAAACTAAAATATTTGTAACTATTAGGAATATGTTATGTATCTGATAATGGAGGTAGTAACATGTTAAAGAAAACTTTAAGTTGGGTTATGGTAGGCATGTTATTTTTATCACTTATTTTTAATAAAAATTTAGGGTTAGGAACACAACCAGAAACAAGTGAAGAAATGGGAACGTTGATGGCATTAGGTGTCTATTTACATTGATGGTGGAGGAAGGACTATGAAAAGAACAATTGCAATTGCAGCACTTTGTGCAGGTATAATGTTAACTACATTTCCATGCCAGGCAAAGGAAAGCGGAAATGTAAAAATTAACTCAAAGAATTTTCCAGATACAATAGTAAGAGAATATGTGTCAGAAAAAATCGACAAAAATAATGACGGTTACCTTAGCAAAAAAGAAATATCAGCAGTGAAAACAATCATTATTGATAAGAATAATTTGTATTGGGAGAATAAAGAGAAGCTAAAAGAAGATTATGAAATAATAGACTGCAAAGGCTTAGAAATTTTTACAAATGTTGAAAAAGTAAAACTTACAACATATTGTGATACTTATGTAAGTGAGTATGGCAACATAAAAAATATCAAAGTTTTAACAAAATTGACGAAGATAAAGAACTTGGAAATTAGTGGTGTTAATAACAGTAATTATGATTTCACAAAATTAAATAATTTAGAGAGGTTATGTATAAAAAGTACAAAACTTAAAAAACTGAATTTATCTAAGAACGTCAAATTGAAAAATCTGAAGCTTGCATATAATCCTTTGTTGAAAAAAATTAATCTTACGAAAAACAAAAATTTAGAAAGGATTAATTTATACGGAAGCGGAGTTAAAAAAATTACACTGGGAAAAAATAACAAAATAAAAAATGCTAATCTAAATTGTACATTTATTAGCAATTATGAAAAATGTAATTTTAATCCAAAAACATTAAAAACTCTAAAAATATGCAATACACAGATTAAAAAAGTTAATTTGAAAAAGTACAAGAATCTAAAGAAATTGTCAGTTACAAAAGAGGTAAAAGTAATTGGCTATAAAGGTAAAAAAACAATTTACGATGAGACACTATAATTAAAAGGGAGCATACTACATTAGCGATTTATAAGCAGTTGTAGTATGCTCCCTTAAAATTTATTTCTTTAGTAAAAAGTCAACGCAAATATAAAATGCAAAAACCAAAATAATTTAAAATATGTTATTGTAAAAGTAAGAATAAAATTGTTGCGGAGTGAATGCATATGCAAGATATAAAAATAAAAAATTACAAAAGGCTTATTTTATCTGTTTTTATTGGAGCTAGTTTAATTTCGATTATGCAAGTGACAATATTACAGGTTTTATTAACGTGCCTTATTTGCTTTGTTGTATTCGATTTTTTGAAAAAAAGAAAGCAGAATGAATTAGGAAAATGTAATCATTTTGTTATTGAATGTGTTATTGTTACTTCTTTTGCATTAAGTGAAATATTGGGAAATTTTATTGGTATATATAATGTACATACGTGTAATTTCTTTGGGTTAGGTATTGCATTATTATGTGTAATATTGGAAGGAGTTTTCTTATTTAAGGAATAAAGAGTGTAATTCGTTTAACGCCTTTGATGAAGCCAGCCTTTTTTCATATGGAGCGATAATCGTAGTAGTAGAAAAAATTAGTTATTGGTTTTTTGTGAAAAAGACAGATAATCTGAGAAAAAATCAATTTGGTTGCAAAAATTAAAAAAATCATTACATCTACAATTGCAGTGGTATTGGTTTGCTCAGTAATAGTAAGCCTTGTTTTGGTTAAAACAGGCAAGGCGGGACAGGCAGTTAAGATGACAGCCCGGTCAGCAACGGGTATAAAGGGCAAGATTTTTAATACTATTGTTGGAACAGGAATTGGTCTTTCAATAGCCAAGGGAATAGTCCAAAACCACAAGGGCAAGATTAATGCTTTCAGTGATGATGGAAAGAGCTTAAGAATTACAGTAGAATTTTAAGGTGAAGGAGTGCTTAAAAATTTAAATTATAAACTATAAAAATAATAAAAACGTTAAAAATTTACAAAATCAACTTTACAAAATTAAGTTTAAGTATTAAATAGCGGTCAAAATAGCAATGTAATGTTGTAAAACTTTAATATGCTAAAGAATTGCTAAAAATATATTGCATAATTTTCCATATGGTCTTACAATAATAGTTGCGTTGTCAAAAAAAGTAGAATAGACAACCACTGGAGAGGTCTGATGACACAAACGTTTCAGAATTTATTTTGGAGAGATTCTTTAGATTAGATAGGGGAGTTAAAGAAGTGCATAAAATAAGATTTTGAATATAGCAGTGTTAACTCAGGCGCCGAAGGTGTAAGGTGATATTTAAATTTTTAGAAGCATCACTAATCTCTCAGGCAAAAGGACAGGAGGAATATTATGAGCGATTTTACAGATTTTTTAGTTAAGGTAGATGATTTAGTTTGGGGAATCCCACTTATTGTGTTGATTCTTGCAGCAGGCATCTACCTTACTTTTCGGTTAAGACTATTACAGATAGTGCATTTGCCTAAGGCACTTAAGTATATGTTTAAGAACGAAGAAGACGGACATGGGGAAGTTAGTAGTTTTGGAGCACTATGTACAGCATTATCAGCAACAATCGGTACAGGTAACATTGTAGGTGTAGCAACAGCCATCGGATGTACAGCACTTGGTACTGCAGTAGGTGGACCGGGAGCGTTATTTTGGATGTGGGTAGCAGCATTCTTTGGAATGGCTACTAAGTATGCAGAAGGATTTTTGGCAGTTCGTTACAGAACTATTGACGAGGAAGGTCATGTTCTTGGTGGACCGTTCTATTACATAGAAAATGGTATGGGACATAAGTGGAAATGGCTTGCAAAAGTTTTTTCGTTTTTTGGAGCTTGTGTAGGTTTATTTGGTATCGGAACATTTACACAGGTTAACGGAATCGCATCAGCAGTTCAGTCTTTTTTTGATCCTAACAAAGAAGATACAGTTAGTATTTTAGGAACTGATTATTCAATAGCCATAGTTATTACAGCTTTTGCATTAGCTATTTGTGTAGGTTTAGTTGTCATTGGTGGTATTAAGAGAATATCAAGTGTTTCTCAGGTTATAGTACCATTTATGGCTATATTATATATCGTTACAGTATTAGTTTTGATTGTAACTAATATTGAAAAACTTCCGGGAGCCTTAGCAACAATTGTTGAATATGCTTTTGGTGTTAAAGCAGTGGCAGGTGGTGTATTGTCTTCAATAGCAATATCAATGCAGAAAGGTATTGCAAGAGGTATTTTCTCTAACGAAGCCGGACTTGGTTCAGCACCTATTGCAGCTGCAGCAGCAAAAACAAAAGAACCTGTTCGTCAGGGACTTGTAACAATGACAGGTACATTTATTGATACAATAATTGTTTGTACATTAACAGGTCTTTCAATTGTAATGATGGGTTCATATAAAGTGGTAGGACTTGAAGGAGTTCAGGTAACAACACATGCATTCCAGAATGGTTTAAGTTTCTTACCTGCCGAAGTTTCATCATTTATCTTAATGGTATGTTTGGTATTCTTCGCATTCACAACAATCCTTGGTTGGGATTACTATGGTGAAAGATGTTTGGAATACTTATCAAACAAGAGCAAAACAGCAGTTCAGGTATACAGATGGTTATACATCTTAGCAGTATTCATTGGACCATATATGACAGTAAAGGCAGTATGGACAATTGCCGATATCTTTAACGGATTAATGGCAATACCAAATATTATTGCATTATTTACATTAAGTGGTGTAGTTGCAAAAGAAACAAAAGAACACTTTGAAAAAAAGAAACAGGAAAGTAAATAGGGAAATTACAAATAATGAAACTTAAAATATAATTACATAGGGAGTTACGGAATAAATAAAACTGTTGTGTTAGTGAGAGATTAATGCAACAGTTTTTTTTTTGATAAGTTATAAAGCTTGTTCTGGCTAATCTGACGCAGAACTACCCCATAAGATTGAAGAATTGTTTGTTATGGAGCAGATTATAAGATTGAATCTATTGAAATTAAATGATAATTACCCCATGGAACTAAAGAATTGTTTGTTATGAGGCAGATTATAAGTTTGAGTTTATTCTCAAATTGAAACTAGAAGAAATCTGTACCATATACGCGAAAAATTTCATATATGGTACAGATAGAGAGCTTGTCCAGCTCAGAGCAGAAGAAATATGTACCATATAAGAAGAAAATTTCGTATATGGTACATATGAAAGCTTGTTCAAGCTCGGGGAAGAACAAATCTGTACCATACAGAGAAAAAATTTGCATATGGTACAAATGAGAGCTTGTTCCGACTCAGAGTAGAAGAAATTTGTACCATATACGCGAAAAATTTCATATATGGTACAGATAGAGAGCTTGTCCAGCTCAGAGCAGAAGAAATATGTACCATATAAGAAGAAAATTTCGTATATGGTACATATGAAAGCTTGTTCCAGCTCGGGGAAGAACAAATCTGTACCATACAAGAGAAAAAATTTGCACATGGTACAAATGAAAGTTTGTTCCGACTCAGAGTAGAAGAAATTTGTACCATATAAGTAGAAAAATTCGCATATGGTACAGATAGAGAGCTTGTCCAGCTTAGGGAAGAACAAATCTGTACCATACAAGTGAAAAACATCATATATGGTACAGATTTCAAAAATTTTCAAACTTTCATTTCAAAATGACAAATAGTGTCATTTTGTCCTGATATATTGGAATTACAAGATAACGCAGGAATTAACCAAATCCCGCAGATGCTAAGAAGTTGTCTTGTATTGAATCATTGAAATTTTATAGAAAGCAGTATTATTAGGAGGATTTGATATGTTTAAATTTATTGAAAATGCAGTAGCAGACCACAGAATTAGAAAGATTGAAAGTGAATTAGAAAGAGATAATGCAACAATGGGCGATATTTATGAGCTTAACACAGCTATGAAGTTGACAAAAGAAGGTATGAATGCAGGCGAGGCAATTGATATGGCAGCAGAAATGCGAGCAAATGCAGAGTGTATTGAAGCAGAATAGAATAATTCATATTTTAAACACCTGACAGATTTGCTATAATGAAAGTAGATTTAGTGAGAGGAATATAAAAAAATGAAACTTAGAAATGTACTTATTGTGGTTTCTGATATAGAAGAATCTATTAATTTTTATAGAGATTTGTTTGGACTTCAAGTTGTACTTAACAATGATGGAAACGTAATAATGACAGAAGGTTTGGTACTTCAGGACAAGAATATTTGGAAAGATTTTCTTGAGAAAGATGTTGTTCCACAAAATAATATGACTGAGTTGTATTTTGAAGAAAAGAACATTGAGGATTTTGTTGAAAAGCTTAATAATAGCAGATATGAAATTCAGTATGTGAATGAATTGATGGAACATAGTTGGGGACAGAAAATGGTTAGGTTTTACGATTTAGATGGAAACCTGATTGAAGTTGGCACTCCAATTAATTAGAAAAGCACAAAATAGAAAATTAATATTCAAATAGCATAAAATAATAATTTATGAAGAAAAACAAGTCAATCTTTAAATGTTGGAAATTAGTCTGGCATATAAAGATTGGCTTTTTTATTGGAGTACAAAATCAAAAAAACGAGAAAAATGTTGAAAAAACTCAAAAAAATTGCAAATTTAGCGTTGCAAGGGGTGTTTTTGGGACAACTAAAAAAGTAGAATTTACTTAACAATAAGAAAAAAGGCCTTAATTGAAAAAGTTAACGCAACAAAATCATTGTGATTTTTAAAAAAGTTGTTGCAATAACTTTTGCAGAAGAAAATGCGAGCCGTTATTTTTGCATACAAACAATTAAGCTCTTTTCAACAGTTTTATTAGGATTATATCACATAAAATACCAGAAAAACCGAAAATACATTATATAATGTATTGGAAAAAACTTCGATTTTGCGATGAGTTTTTCAATCAAGTATTGAATAATTACTAAATGATGAGGAGTTAAATTTGGATAATTATAGGAGGAAAAGATCATGAACAATAATTCATTGAAACCATTTATAAAATTTATGGCAATTGTTTTGGGAGGCTTATTTTTAATAATGTTTATTTACGAAGTTAACAGTGAGCAGAAAAGAAGCTGTGCTGCACCGGGATGTAAGGATCAGCCAATTTATGGTAGCGACTATTGTTACCAGCATAGGGTTAATGATGAAAATTATGAAGTTGAATCAGACAGTCAGGAGAGCAAGACTACTGCTTTAGAAGAGGCAACTACAGATAGTTATTACGAAGTGGATTCTAATAGTTCAAATAGCTGTTATGATAATAGTTCATCAGACGATAGCAACAGTTATTCAGGTAGTTACTCAAACAGCAGTTCATCAAGTGGTACATATAGTAATAGTTCATCAAGCAGTTCATATAAGAGCAATTCTTCTGGTAGTTCTTCAAAGAAGAAATATAGCAATCCATACAAGTCTTATGACGATGGATATGAAGATGTTTATATGGATGATGATTATGACGATGACAGATATAATAGTGATTCAGATTATGCAGATGGAGTAGATGATGCGTTGGATGACTATGATGATGGGGATTGGTAGAAAGTTGGACAGATGTTTTGCAAATTTGCAACGGTGTTTTAGATGTGTTATATTTTAGAAATAAAGGAGATGTTTGGAATGGACTCAAATAAAACACCGTCAGAAATTATTGCAGAATTATGTGTAGAAGCAGGTATTTCAAAAAGTGAATTGGCAAGAAGGCTGGAAATTACACCATCACAAATCACACGAATATTAAACGGAGATACCAAGACTATAAGTAGCGACATACTTATTAAGTTAACAAAGTTGTTTGGAGTTTCTGCAGATTATTTGCTGGGGATTACAGATAAAAAAGAAATAATAAAAGAAAAGCATACAACACGAGTACCAATGTTACTTATGAGTTCGGCATTTCCACTAGGAAGGTGCATAGAATTTATAGAAAGTATAGATGATGTTCCACAGAAAGAAATGGCATATGCTGAATACTATTATTTTAGTGGAAGGCACGAAAAAGCAGTTGAATATGCTGAAATGTATTTAAATTGCGAAGATATAATGCTTAAATTGTCAGCAAGCCTGATATATACATTTGCCAATCTTTCTCTTGATAGAATACATTCGGCAAGATTTGGACTTGAAAGGTTAAAGGAATATCTTAAAGAAGCAATGCTAGAAGAAACAGATAAGAAAACAAGAGCCTGTTGTGTATTTGTAGCAACAGCAGCACATACGTTGTTACATATTCCTGTTGGAGATTTACCACCTTTAGCTGAATATTTATCAGAATTTACTAAGGGAATGCAGTTGTGGGGAGCCTATGTTTTGGCACACAAAGCATATTTGGTTAAAGATTATCAGCGTTCTTTAGGAATAGTACAGACCTGTCTTATGACTTGTAGCAAGGTATATCCAATAGCTATGATTTATTTAAATCTTGTTGTTGCAATGGATTTAATGAACCTTAAAGAAACGGATAAAGCTAAGGTATACTTTATGAAAGTATGGGAGATTTCAAGGCCGGATAATCTAATAGAAGGTATAGGTGAACATCACGGGCTTTTGCAAGGATTAATAGAGGCATGTATGAAGAAGGATTATCCGGAAGATTATGCAAGAATAATCGATATTACATATAAGTTTAGTGCAGGCTGGCGACGAATACATAATCCGGATACTAATGAGGATGTGGCTGACAATCTGACAACAACTGAATTTACTATTGCAATGCTTGCTAACAGAGGTTGGACAAATAAAGAAATTTCAGAATATTTGGAAATCACTCCAAGAACAGTTAAGCAACATCTGACCTGTGTATTTAACAAATTAAATATAGAAAATCGCAAGCAGTTAAAGAATTTTATGCTTAGATAAAAAATACAATAGGCTTAATATAGAATAGAGAATAATGGATGTGTCCCAGTGGAAATGTCCATTTTTCTTTTAAAAAGTACGATGTGTAAAAACTAAAAAAATATTATAATTTAGACAACTTATAATGTTAAAGACAAGACCTTATGGAATAGTACAAAAGCTTTGAAAATTAAAAGACTAGGAGGATGGACTATGGGAAGAAATTATTTTTTGAAAATTATGTTTTTGTTAGTGTTAAGTATATTAACAATACCATTTATGACACAGGAGGCGAAGGCTTTTACAATCACGGATGACGGAGAATACGCTGTGGTATTAAAAACGGGAGAAGGGGAAATTGACGGAACTTATGGAAAGGTTATAAAATTTAATTTTGATGAGAACGAAAAATCCATAAAAGTATCTGATATAACAAAAGGCATTATTCCATATAATGGGGAAACTGCTTTTGCAGGTTGGACAATGACAAGGAATGACACCATAGATAAAATAGTTACAGAACTTAAGATTGATGATTTTATTTCTCAGGGTGAAATGAATGGTGTATCATACAAGAATGGATGCAGTTTATATGCCAGATTCTCTGATAAGAGTTTAGATGAAACAGAAAACTACTATTTGAAAATAGATGGTTTTGGTGGAAAAGTTAATGGACAATATTCGATTTTACTTGTAATAAACAAAGATGAATTTAAAACAATCGATTTAAGCAAGTACGTTGCACAAAGAGAAGGATGCACATTTTGTGGATGGGATTACCATGGGAAGGTTGTAATGTCAATAGATAAATCGTATTTTAGTAAAACTTCTAATGTGGTTATTTCTGCCGTGTATAAAAGTAATATTTTCTATGGAGTAGATGCGAATGGATGTTTAAATGATCCAAATCTTCCAGAGGATATGAGACCATTTTCATATGTACTTACATTAGATGCCAATGGCGGAACAATTGAAGGACAGAAATCACAGAAGTATGATTATCTTGGTGGAGCAGATAGTGGAACAGAAATGAAAATATTCCAATACGTTCCTGAAAGAAGAGGATACATTTTTAAAGGATGGAATGCTAAGAAAGATGGTTCAGGAGAATCCTTAAAATATATGTATTGGGGCTCATGGCGAAGCAGTAACGATGAAAGTTCACAGTTTGACAAAGATGGTTTAATTGAAGGAAGAAATGTATTTACAAATATTACATTGTATGCAACTTGGGAGAAAGATCCGAACTATTCAGAAACTAGGGAAATTACGTCTACAAGCGGTATAAATGGAAGTGTGACATTTTTAGAGTGGGTTGATGATATTAATTATAGTTTGAAAATAAATGAATTGGATATACCTGAGAGTCTTACAAAAGAAAATGTAAAATATCTGGTTGATATATTTTTCTTAAACGACAAGCAGGAAATAGTAGAAGTCAATGGCTTCAAAATTAAAGTCAAATTCAAAATGCCTGATAACCTGAAAGATTATGATACATATAAAATTGTATTTACAAGGAATGGGAAAATCATTGAACAGTTAGATGCAACTGTTGAAGATGGATATATAATTTTTGAAACAACACATTTAAGCAATTATGGTATTGTTGCAACTAAAAAGCAGGTCGAAATAACAATCAGCAATAATGATAATAAAGGTAGTAATACAAACACTACAGTTAACAACAATATCAATACTAAATTAAGTGTTAAGAAAGTTACATTCAAACAGGTTACACGTACAAAGAATAATAAGAAAATCAAACTTAAATTTAAGAAAATTGCCGGTGCAAAAGGATATGAGATAAAATATTCAACTTCAAAGAAGTTTGGCAAAAAGGTAACAAAAACGGTTAAGACTAAAAACACTACAAAAATGCTTAGCAAGCTAAAAAAGAAAACCTATTACATAAAGGTTAGAGCGTACAAAGTGGTTGCGGGAAAGACTTATAATAGTAAGTGGAGTAGTGTGAAGAAGGTTAGGACTAGAAAGTAACGTTTTTTATTGAAAATGAATTAATGTTGAAGATTGGATGTGAATTGGAAATATTATGGCTTGTTTATTAAATATAAGAAGTGTATAATTCAAAGGCTAGCACTCTTAAAGTTACAATGTAGTTTTTTGAAATGAAAGAGGTAATAATGTTTCCAATAATTGACAAACGAAAAACAGGAATTAACATCCGCAGAATCATGGATATGCGTGGCTTGACAGTGAAGGATGTGCAGGAATATCTTGAACTTGGAAGTGTGCAGAGTATATATCATTGGATTAATGGTATCAGCATGCCAACAATAGATAATTTGTATGCACTTAGTGATTTGTTTCACGTACCAATAGATTTGCTTGTTTGTGGAAATAGAAAGCCACTTACACTGTGTGATAATGCACATAATGAAAGCAATGAGCGAGTATATGAATATTCTGAAAGAATAAAGAATGGACGTGCAGCATAATAATAAAAATTATTATACTACAAGTTCAATGACAAAGTAGAAAACCTCCGTTAGAATTATTGTATAGACAATGATTTTGAAGGAGGTTTTTTATGAGCGAAAAAATGTTAGTAACACAGGCTTTGGACGAAAGGGATTTATTAGTAAAGAAGATAAACGATAAAATAGAAAAAGCCAGCTTCATAGACACAATTAAACCTAATGAAGATAAAGTTTTTGAAAAGAGAGTTAAAAAAGAAGACTATGTTAAAGAGGCAACAGCAGCATATCAGCAGATAACTGACCTTATAGAGAGATTTCAGACTATTGATGCAGCTATTGTTGATTCTAATGCCAAAACAGAAATATCTACATCATATGGCAAATTTACCGTAGCCGGAGCAATTTCACTTAGAAGCAGACTACGCGGTGGAGGCGCATATGATGGAGAAGCAGACTTTGAGCGAAGAATCCAGAATAAGCTACAGAGTGAATATGATGAAAGAGTTAGCTTTTGTGATATTAAAAACACACAATTACAGGATACGGCTGAAAGTATGCGTTTGAGTATTTTAGGCAAAGACAACAAGGTTAAAGATGACAAGCCATTAGCAGTTGTTGATACATATGTGAAAGAGAATACTACTGAGCTTGTTGATCCCTTAGATGTGAAAAAGAAGATAGAGGCTTTACAGGAAAGAAGAAATTCACTTTTAACTGAACTTGATACTCAAATAAAGGTTTCCAATGCAACAACTTTTATAGAAATATAATAAGTTATTATATTTGCCTGCATTACGAAAACCTTGCACCTGGCTTCCCTGTAACAGGGTTACGTTACATATACAGTTATGTTCAAATTAATTTAAACAATTAAGTTGGAAAATTAATAAGAAGATGAATGCAAGCATCGAGCAAATTAACTGTTTTATGTTTTCTTTGAATGGTCAAAGATTAACTGTCAATGAATTTATTTTTGAACATTCTTAAGTTAAGTAATAACTTTCATTTAGACATAGAGATATGTTGAAATCCGTGAAGAAGGTTAAGGCGTTAAGTCAGTTGGCTGGAGGCAACCTCATGGCTGTAATGTAGGCAAAAATAGTGTCATAAAAAATATAAAGGGCTGTTCCTTTAACGATTAATAATTGTTAAAGAGATAGGCTCTTTTTATTTTGCCAATATAAAATCACAAAGGTTAGTTCCTGAAAAAAACGGAAAAATGATGTCTTTAGATCCAGAAGAAAATGCAAATAAATATCTTTTTAAATGTGAAAAATGTAATTGTATTTTAAGAGTACCAGTTACAGACGTTGTTGGAGTTGGAAGATCAGCATTATTATCTTGGCAAGGTGTGGCAAAAAAGGCACATGGAAAAGATACTAAATCAATATATGTTACTGTAGAAGATGTCGGAGAGGCACAAACAACGGAAATATATAAGGAAAAATAATTTAAACTAGAAGAAATTAATGCCTTAGCAAATGATTTGTAGGTGATGATTATGGAATCAAAGTTAATTTTTATAAGAAGAACTAAACAAGAAGAGGAAATTTTTGGAGGAATAGTTTATGTTGATGTGGACGGAAAAAACATAGGTCAACTTTCGACACAAGACTTAATATATGAAATTGCTCCAGGAAAACATCATATTAAGATGTATAAGAGTCACAAATTTGACACTCTTATAGGCATTGCCGAAGAGGATATTGAAGTTGAAGAAGGAAAATCTCTGATAGTAAAATATTCAGCACCACTTATGGTTAATCAACCAGGAAATATTATGATATCTGATTTTGTATCGTTTGAACAAATTGATAGAATGGTACAGGAAAAAGAAAATACATTAGAAGAAGAAAAGATTAATAATATTAAGGTTGAAAAAGCTAGGGAAGAAGCAAGTAGAAAAAGTAATAATGCTTTGTTTTTGTGGATATTTGTGATTCCGATTTTATTTGGTCTTTTATGGTGGATAATTGAGATGTCTATAATATATTAAAGTAAAAAATCAATTTAATAATAAAGTGCAAAAGGTAGCTTATAGCTACCTTTTATTATATAATTCTTTATATAAAGTGAAAAATAAACGGACAAAGAAAAATATTGAAGAAGGGGTGAGAGAAATAAATCAAATAACTAAAACTATTGAGTATTATGATAATATGGCAAAAAATTTTGTTGAAGATACAGTTTCGGTAGACTTTAAAGAAATACAGGATAAATTCTTAAAATTATTAAAAGAAGGTGATTCTGTTCTTGACTTTGGATGTGGTTCGGGTAGAGATACTAAATATTTTATTGAAAAAAATATGAAAGTTGATGCAATAGACGGTTCAGTGGAATTGTGTAAAATAGCGCAGAAATATACAGGAATTAATGTGAGACCGATGTTGTTTCAACAATTAGATGAAGAAGAAAAATATGATGGAATATGGGCATGTTCATCTATACTTCATTTGCCTAAAAAAGAATTAAAAAGTGTTTTTGAAAAGATGTTAAAGGCATTAAAAAAAGGTGGAATCATCTATACATCTTTTAAAGATGGAACCTTCGAGGGAGAAAGAAATGGAAGATATTTTACAGACTTTACAATACAAGATTTTAGAAAATTTGTTTCAAATTTAGAGGAGTTAAGTATTGAAGAATATTGGATTACAAATGATGTTAGGCAGGGAAGAGGTGACGAAAAATGGCTGAATATAATATTGCGGAAAATTTAGAAAGTGAGTCATTAGATGAATATTCTACAGACGTTATGACTGGTGACAGAAACAAGAGAATGTATTTATATCATCAGTTAGCTAATAGTTTAAGAAAAGCTGAAAACGTTGATATTATAGTTTCTTTTTTAATGGAGTCAGGAGTTAGATTACTTCTTAATGATTTAGAAAATGCTTTAAAACGTGGTGCGAAAATTAGAATATTAACAGGAAATTACCTTGGAATCACGCAGCCGTCAGCATTGTATTTGATTAAGAAAAAGTTAGGAGAACAAGTTGATTTAAGGTTTTATAACGAAAAAAAACGTTCGTTTCATCCTAAATCATATATATTTCATTATTCGAAACATAGCGAAATATATATTGGTTCGTCAAATATATCAAAAAGTGCTTTAACATCAGGAATAGAATGGAATTATCGTTTTAGTAGTCTAAAAGATGAAAAAAATTACAACAAATTTTTTGATACATTTGAAGACTTATTTGAAAATCATTCTGTGGTAATAGACGATAAAGAATTACGAAAATATTCAAAAAATTGGCATAGACCAGCTGTGGCTAAAGATTTAGAAAAATATGAGAATATTGAAGAAATTAGGGATTCTAATATTAGAATGATATTTGAACCAATAGGGGCACAAATAGAGGCATTATTTGCTCTTGAAAATACTAGAGAAGAGGGTGCAAAGAAGGCATTGGTTGTAGCTGCAACAGGTGTAGGAAAAACATACTTAGCTGCGTTTGATTCAGTAAAATACAGAAGAGTTCTTTTTGTTGCACATAGAGAAGAAATATTAAAACAAGCAGCAAATTCATTTAAAAATGTTAGACAAACAGATGATTATGGTTTTTTCTGCGGAAATGAGAAAGCTACAGATAAATCACTTATATTTGCTTCAGTATCATCGTTAGGGAAAAAAGAATATTTAAATGAAAAATACTTTCAACCTGAGTATTTTGATTATATAGTAATTGACGAATTTCATCATGCTGTAAATAATCAGTATCAAAGAATTATAGATTATTTTAGACCTAAATTTTTGTTAGGGCTTACGGCTACACCTGAAAGAATGGACGGAAAAAACATATATGAAATTTGTGATTATAATGTACCGTATGAAATATCATTATATGAAGCTATAAATAAGGGCATGTTAGTTCCTTTTCACTATTATGGAATATATGATGATACAGATTATTCGAAATTACATATAGTGCGTGGAAGGTATAATGAAAAAGAATTAAATGAAACATATATCGGAAATGTATACCGTTATGATTTGATTTATAAATATTATTGTAAGTATGGTTCAAAGAGAGCATTAGGATTTTGTTGTTCAAGAGAGCATGCAGAAGAAATGGCGAGACAATTTTGTGAACGTGGAATTTCGTCAGTAGCTGTTTACAGTAATTCGAATGGAGAATATTCCGAAGATAGAAACATAGCAATAGAAAAATTAACTAAAGGCGAAATTAAAGTGATTTTCTCGGTTGATATGTTTAATGAAGGTGTAGATATCCCAGCAGTTGATATGGTTATGTTTTTAAGACCAACAGAGTCGCCTATAGTCTTTTTACAACAATTAGGAAGAGGATTAAGAAAAAGCATAGGGAAAAAATATCTTAATGTGTTAGATTTTATAGGAAACTATGAGAAGGCTGGAAAGGTTAGATTTTTACTTACAGAAGAAAAATTAGCTGAAATAAATCAGTATGGTTATGTACGCAATTCAAATATCCCGGATGATTGTATAATCGATTTCGATATGAAATTAATAGACTTGTTCGAAGAGATGGACAAGAAGCAATTAAAATTAAAAGATAGGATTAAGAAAGAATATTTTAGAATAAAAGAACTATTAGGAAAGTCTCCATCAAGAACAGAGCTTTTTACATATATGGATGATGAGATTTACCAAATGGCTCGTACTCGTTTAAAAGAAAATCCTTTTAAAAAATATCTTGAATATAAAGAAGAATTAGGAGAACTAACAGAAAAAGAGAAGGAGGTATGTAAAAGTGTAGATAGCATGAAGTTTATTATGTTTATTGAAAACACTAGTATGACTAAGGTATATAAAATGCCGGTACTTATGTCTTTTATAAAAAATGGAAGTATTTGTATGGAGGTAACGGAACAGGATATTCTTGAAAAATGGAAAGAATTTTTCTCTACAGGTACAAATTGGAAAGATTTAGAGTCAGAAATTACATATGAAAAGTATCAGGCAATATCTGATAAGGAGCATATAAAGAAAATTTTGGCAATGCCGGTTAAATATCTACAAGATTCAGGCAAAGAAATTTTCAGAAAAAAGGAAGGTGCAGCCTTGGCTCTTAAAGAAGAATTGAGTGGTGTAGTTAATAATCCTATATTTGTAGAACAGGTTAGAGATGCAATTAATTATAGAATAATAGATTATTGTCAGAGAAGATATAGAAAGAATAAAGAAGAAGGTGATTATTAGCTGACATTTAAGTTATTAATAAAAAAATCAGTTTGTGAAAAATACGAAGAAATAACGTGTTATAATGTTTTTATAAAATTTAAAGAAAGGAATGGAAAAGAATGAAAGGATTAAAAAAGATTATTATTACTGTTCTAATGATGTTTTTATTCATTGGAATTAAAAATGCTAATGTTGATGCAGCTAATATAAATATTGGTGATACAAAAACAGGAAGTACAGAGTACTATGGAGATAAGGAGTATGTATTAAAGTTAAGTAGACCAATGAAAGTAAAAATAACTTTAACAGTTGGACAAAGTCAAAGTATCGATGATGACTATTTAGATGATGACGATGATTTAAGGTATATTTTGTTTTCTTTGGAGGATAAAGAAGAATCGGAAATTATAGATGCAGAAGTGTATGAGGGAGAAACTTTTACAAAAACAGTAAAATTAAAAAAAGGGAAATACTATATCAATGTATATGACGATGAATATGGCTTTACTTACAGTTTGAGTTTAGAAGATGTAAGTAGTTATACTAAAAAGCTTAAATTAAATTACAAAAGCATAGCAATGTATATGAACCAGTATGTTGATTTGATAGCATCACCGAAGAAAAAAGGTTATTATCTTAAAAATGTTCAGTGGAAGTCATCAAACAAGAAGATAGCAATGGTTGACAGTAATGGTAGAGTTATTGGAAAGAAGCCAGGAACTTGTACTATTTATGCAAAAGTAAAAGGAGGGAAAAAAGTAAAGTGTAAATTTAAAATATATAAGCGTCCTGATGTTGAATTAGTAAAATTTAAATTTTATACAAACTCTATTGGTGGAATAGAACCATATATAAAGATAGCAAACAATACAAAAAAGACTATAAAATATGTTTACGCAACAGTAAGATTTTATAACCCAGTGGGGGATCCGGCATATTGTAGAATTACAGGAAGAAGTTATGCTAATCTTAGACTTATAGGACCTATAAAGAGTGGTCATGTTGCTACATATGACTATGATGGAAATGCAATAGGTTATAGTAATGTTGTTTCTAGATTAAAAATAAAAAGTCTTAAGGTTGAATATACAGACGGAACTGTTAAAACTTATACAAGTTTTTAAAAATTATAAGACGATAAAACTAATAGCATTGAAAATAGGCAGTTATTAATTTAGCTGCTTATTTTTTTGCCTAAATTTTGTTGTAACTATTGACGTTACAACAAAACAATAATATAAACAGTTGTAACAATAAAGATTACAACGAAACAACAACGCAAAAAAAATGAAAAATGGAGAATCATATGATAAATAGAACTGATATAAAATCAAATACTAACAACAGATTTTATCAAAGAGGCAGAGACCTTTATGAGGCAGGAAAGGTCTTAAGCTTGGAGGCTCTGGAAGAAGATGGAGTAGTTTATGTAACCGGATATGTAAAAGGAAGCGGAAGAAATATATATGGTGCTATGTCAAGATTTAGCACAAAATAAAATGAGAAGTTCTGGCAGCTAAGCAACCGGCAGAGATTTAACCCTCTCATACAATTTTTCAAATTCATCAGGTGACATATAATCACAGTGACTATGAATTCTGACAGTGTTATAAAAGGTTTCGATGTATTCAAAAATCAGGTTGTATGCGTGTCTGTAATTCTTAATGTTAAAACGGTTAAGCCATTCCCTTTCTATGAGAGAATGGAAGGATTCAATGCAGACATTGTCATAAGGATAACCTTTATGAGAATGGCTGCGTTGCATGTTTTTTGTGGCTTCACTCCATGCCTGTGATACATACTGACTTCCGCGGTCGGTGTGTATTATTAATGGCAAATAAGTGTTGCGTATTGCCTTGGCTTTTTCAATTGTCTTTATTACAGTGGAAACTTCCATTGTGTCGGAAAGAGTCCATGCAATTATCTTTCTGGCAAACAGGTCCATTACACAGTTAAGGTACACAAAGCCGTCATTGGTCCACACGTATGTAATGTCAGTACACCAGACAGCATTAGGGCGTTCAGGGTTAAACTGTTCTTTAAGTATGTTATGAAGTTCACTGCTAAAGTCAGAGTCTTTTGTTGTGGCAGCCCAGGGTTTTGATCATTGAGCCCTGATGCCCATTTCACGCATGTATTTACCGACGGTACGTTGTGAAATGGTTTCGCCGGATTTTTGCAAAATTTTAGTAATTTTTGGAGCATCGTAATTCTGCTTTGAATCATTGTAGATTTTGAGAATCTCCTTCTTGATGGAATTATTTCGTTTGGCAGTGGCTGACAGTTTGCGTCTTAAAAAAGCTCTATATCCTGAACGTGAAATACCTAAAACCTTAAGCATTCCGGAGACAGAGACACGGTGTTTTGTAACTTTTGATGCCTCTACCTTTGCAGCAACCTCTGTATATATGGCTTCGGTTAATCTTTTCCCAGAATGCCTATGGCTTTTTTTAACACATCGAGTGCGTCCTGAGTGTCACGGAGTTCGCGTTTAAGACGTGCGTTTTCCCTTTGTATTTCGGATTCGTAATTACCTGAACCGATCACGGGAATGTCGCCGTCATTGTTACGGTACTGTGACTCCCATCTGGCAGGGGTGCTAATGCCGATGCCTAAGTTCTTGGCACATTGAAGTTGTGTGAAATCAGGATGCTCCTTGCGATAGTTAATGGCATCCAGTTTGAATTGTTTGGTATGTTGTTTTCTTGGCATAATGAGTACCTCCTCTTGGTATTATATAATATTTTCAGGGGAATATCTCATTTTTGCTTTGCACTATTTATATGCTAGCACTAAAATGAATAAAACATAAAATAATGTCACATAATGAGATTATGTAAAAGAGAATGTAAAGTAAAAAACGAAAAACAAAAAGCATAATAAAAATAAATCTTAAAATATAGGATAAAATATTGTATATAAAAAGATAAAATAGTATAATAATAAAACATAGAGAGATAATTTAATAGGAGGAAAAATAAGTACGATGACGAAGTTTATAAGTAATGTAAATAAGTATTTATTGGAGATGAAAATAAAACAGAATTATCTGAGTATGATTACTGGAATTGATAAAAAGAAAATGTCGCGATTATTAACAGGTTCACAAGATGAGAGTGGTTCAGATATGGAAAAAATTGCAGCGGCATTAGGAAAGAGTGTGGAATATTTTCTTGATGACAATATTAATATTCCTAATGTTAGAAATTTTGAGCAGAATAAAATAGCATTTTATGCAGGAGAACCTTCAGAAAAACAAGAAAAAATAGCAATGCAATTAATGGAATTAATGGAAAATATTGATGAAGTAGTGAGTGCAGAAAGCAGATTTAAAAATATAGCCAGGGGATAATAGATGAATATAGAACGTTTAAGAAAGATTATTTTATATAGTGAAAAAAATCGAGAAGAGATAAGTTATTTAGTAAGAAAGTTTTGCTCATTTGCAGAAATTGAATATGACAATAATTTACTTAATGTTTTACAAATTGTAAGAACATCTTTTAGAAAAAAAGGATTTTTGGTTTTTGAAATGCCATTTAATGATAAGGAGATTGGAGCGTTAAGTTATAAAGGTGACGGATTAGGTTATGTGGTAATTAATACATCACTTCCAAGAGTAAATTCTAATTTTGCTATTGCGCATGAAATATATCATGTATTTTTTCAGAAAAGTGAGTTTATTTCAAAAGTTGAATTTGCAAATGAGCATTATTATGAACATGAAGAAGAATATGCAGCTAATCTTTTTGCAAGTATGCTATTAATGCCAGAGACTAGTTTTAGACGAATGTATACAAAATTTAAAGAAGAGTCAGAAGGAAATGAAGTAGATACTATATTTAGATTGATGGCTTACTATCAAGTGCCATATATGGCAGTATTAATAAGATGTTTTGAATTGAAACTATTGACAGGAAATAACGTTTCGGAAGAATTACTAAGTGTTAGTAAAGATAAAATAAAGAAAAAGTTAAATGAACTATGGTTGGATGAAAGCATAATTGAGCCATCAAATAAAGATGACTATTCAAATATAGAAGAATTAGTTAGGAGTTTAGGAAGTGTATATATCGGTGAAGGATATATAAATGAGTATACATTAGATAAAGCTTTACAAAATATGCGCAATTTATATGAAAAGATAAGGGGGGAGTAGTTTATGTCAACAGTGTACACAGAAACTCCTAATAATATAGATGAATTTAAACAATTCATTATAGAAGATGTCAATGAAATTAAGAAATTTTTTTTGACAAAAGGCAAAATCATTTTTTATGATGCATGTTCTTTTCAAAGACATTCAAAATTGAAAGATAGAGAAAAGCAAATTATTATAAATTATTATAAAAAGAATGAAATAACAATATTTATAACAAGATGCATTTTGATGGAATTAGCATCAGATAAGCATATATTGTGCAAAGAATATGTGGAGTTTATTAAATTTATTGTTAATAATGGTATTAAGATTGTCTTATTTAATGAAGAATATACATATAATATCCTCTCGGAATGTTTTTCTACAAATGAAAAGATAAACGAATATTTAGTATGGGCTGTGCGAATGAGTAAGTCACCCGTTAGTACAATTACTGAATCATTAAAAGCTAATCCTAAATTTTCGGACAATATACTCAAAGGCAAAAATTTAAAGTATTCTGATATATATTTTAAATTTTTTTCAATGGTAAGAAATAATAAACAACATAAAGATAATTTGGGAGAAGAACTTATAGCAATTTGTATACATATTTTATCGCATCTTCCGGGAGTGTATGACGGAAAATTAAGTGTTGTGACAGATGATAAAGGAGCTGCCGGAAAAATTGATTCTATAACTAAAAAAACTAATAAACAATATAAAGGAAGTAAAATTGTACTGTTTAGTACACCTAAATTGGTTCAGCATATATATAATGAAAAAATAAGTATATCCGAAAATGAAATGGCGAACATTTTGTCTCAGGGGGTATCAGGAAAGATAGTTGTAATGGGAACAACATCCTATGATTTAGAGATTGACAGGACAATCTCAATGACAAGTAAAGAGTTGACACGGAAAATTATGGAACCAAATGGTATTAATATTGTGTTTTAAAGAAAATAATAGAGCATATTGCAATAACAAAATGGAGCGGACAAGATGGATAAAAAAGATGAATTAAGACTTGGTTTTGAAACAGCATACATAGATGGAAACGTTGCATCAAATGTAGTATATAGACCACAGTTTTTATCAAACAATTATAAAGAAGGAAAGAAAGTTTTATCATCTGTAGAGGATGAGCTTTTGTCATGTGATAAATTTCAAATAAGCGTGGCTTTTATTACATTAGGTGGAATTGAGCCACTTCTTCAAACTTTAAAAGAACTTGAGAAAAAGAATATTCCTGGAGAAATTCTAACAACTAATTATCTGAATTTTAGTGAACCTAAAGCACTGGCAAAACTTAATGTGTTAAAAAACATAAAATTAAAAATGTATGATGTGGAAAAAGCATCGGAAGGCTTTCACACAAAAGGATATATTTTCAAAAAAGAAGAGATATATAGAATTATTATTGGTAGCTCAAATATGACAAAATCTGCATTAACAACTAATCGTGAGTGGAACACAAAGATTGTTTCGACAGAGCAGGGAGAAGTGGCTAAAGAAATAGTTCATGAATTTAATGATTTGTGGAAATCAAAGTATGCTTTGAATTTTGATGAGTTTTATAATAATTATAAAGAAAAATATGAGATTATAAAACATCAAAGGCAGATTGCAAAGAAGGAGCAGATTACTTCTATTGAACAGTATAAATTACAACCAAATAGTATGCAGGTTGGTTTAATATCTAACTTGAAAAAAATAATAGCATCTGGTGAAAAGAGAGCGTTACTTATTTCTGCAACAGGTACAGGAAAAACATATGCTTCAGCTTTTGCAATGAGAGAATTAGGATTTAAAAGAGTATTATTTTTAGTACATAGAGGACAGCTCGCAAGACAAACAAAGAAATCTTATGAAAAAATTTTTGGAAATACTGTTTCAATGGGACTTGTGGGTGCAGGATATCATGAATATGATAAAGATTATGTATTTGCAATGGTGCAAACGTTAAATAAAGATTCACATTTGATGGAATACAGGCCGGATGAATTTGATTGTATTGTATTAGATGAAGCACATCATACAAGTGCAGGTACATATCAGAAAGTGATGAATTATTTTAAACCAAAGTTCTGGCTTGGAATGACTGCTACACCAGATAAAAGGGACGATAATATAGAAGGACGAAATATATACGAAATTTTTAATTATCAGATAGCATATGAAATTAGATTGCAGCAGGCAATGGAAGAAGATTTATTATGCCCATTTCATTATTTTGGAATAAGTGATGTAGCTTTAGTAAATGAAAAAAATATTAAGGCTAGAAAAATTGATGGAAGAGATTTTAATATTCTTACAGGCGACGAAAGAGTGAAGCATATTATAGAACAGGCTAATTATTTTGGTTATAGTGGAGATAGAGTAAAAGGCTTAATATTTTGTAGTCGTATTGATGAATCAATTGAACTTTCAAATAAATTTAATCAAATGATAAATCCGGAAACTGGGAAAAATTTTAGAACTATTGCCTTAAATGGAAGTGCTTCAGATGATGAACGTCAAAATGCATTTGAAAGATTGGCAATGAACGAAGACAATGCCACAGAGAAAAATCAACCATTGGACTACATTTTTTCGGTTGAAATTCTTAATGAAGGTGTAGATATAGTAGAAGTAAATCAGGTAATTATGCTTAGACCAACAGAATCTCCAATTGTTTTTATTCAACAACTGGGTCGTGGCCTTAGAAAAGCAGAAGGAAAAGAGTTCGTTGTAATATTAGATTTTATTGGAAATTATAATAACAACTTTATGATTCCGATTGCATTATCAGGGGATCGTTCATATAATGCGGATACAATTAGAAAATATGTTATTAGTGGAAATAACACAATTCCAGGTGCATCAACAGTTCATTTTGATGAGATAGCAAAGGATAAAATCTTTACTTCAATTGATAAAATAAAAGGAATGAAAACCATAATTAAGGATAGTTATGTTTCATTGAAAAATAGACTTGGAAGAGTTCCGTATTTACTTGACTTTTATGAAAATGGAGAGATAGATCCGTTAGTAATTATAAAAGAATATAAAATATATCAAAAGTTTTTAGAGTCAGTAGAAGTGGAAAAATATTCTGGAAAAATGACTGAAAAAGAATTAGTTACACTGGAATATTTGTCCAAAACTATACTTAGTGGAATTCGTCCTTATGAATTGGAAATCTTAAGATATTTATTAAATTCCAGAGAAATTAATTTTGAACAATTTAGTAGTGCTTTTAATAAAAAATATGGTTATGATGTTGATGCGGATTCTTTTAATAATGCAATAGGTGTTCTACAGGGAAAATTTGTAAGTAAAAAAGATGAATTGGAAAAATATAACAATATAGATATTATTTCTAATGAAGACAATAAGAGATTTAAACGTTTGGATGGATTTTCAAGAAGAATAAAAGATTCCGAATTTCATAGGCAGATGGAGGATATTGTAGAGGTTGGTTTAAGAAAGTTTGCAGAAAAAAGACGTGCTGGAGCAGGAGTAGATTCGGTATTTGTTTTGTATGAAAAATATTCCAGAAGAGATGTAAGTCTTTTGATGAATTGTGGCAAAGATTTATCTTCAACAATGTATGGAATGAAGCGAATAGGTGATGATGTATTTATTTTTGTTACATATCATAAAGTAACAGTGGAAGATAAAGAATATATTGAAGGAAAACCTGATTATGCAGATGCATTTGAAGATAATATGATTTTTAAATGGGATTCGCAGATTGGAAGAGGCATTAACAGTTCATACGTAAAAGATGTTATGGAAGCTAAACGTAAACATCTTTTAGTTAAGAAAAGTGATGCTGAATCCAACTTCTACTATATGGGACAATTTGACATATCAAAAGTGGAAGTAGCAAAGAAGAAAGATAATTCAGGTAACGAGCGAGATATAACAAAATTTGAAATGAAGATGCATCATGCAGTCAGGGAAGATTTGCTAAGATATTTACAAAGTAATATTACATCAGTGGAGGAAAAATAGGATGAAAACAGTGAGAGTAGTAGCTGCTGTAATAAGAGATAACAACAGAATTTTTGCAACACAAAGAGGTTACGGAGATTTAAAAGGAGGCTGGGAGTTCCCAGGTGGAAAAATTGAAAAAGGAGAAACACCACAGGAAGCGTTAAAAAGAGAGATATGCGAAGAATTAGATACAGAAATATTAGTTGGAGAATTAATAGATACAATAGAATTTGACTATCCAACATTTCATCTTTCAATGGATTGCTTTTGGTGTGAAGTAGTTAAAGGAGATTTGGTATTAAAAGAACATGAGGCGGCAAAATGGCTTAATAAGAATACGATAGATGAGGTTGAGTGGCTGCCGGCAGATGTAACATTGATTGATGTTATAAAAGAAAAAATATAAGATATGCTGCATAAAAAATGTGAATATTTATTAAATAAAGGCAACTGTGTGAAAATCAAAAACACTCATATTTTTGGTACAACGAGGTGTATTGGCATAATGTTAAATAAAAATAAAATAAGTAATTATCATATTAAATGTCCATGTTGCAATGCAGGAACAATAAATTCACAATATGATATATGTTTAGTGTGTGGATGGGAAGATGATATAGTTCAAAATGAATATGGAAATTTTTCTGGAGGAGCGAATAAAATGTCCCTGATTGAGCATAGACAGAATTTTTTAGAACAAAGGAAGAAAAATCCCAATTATAAATGGGGGAATAATTGCAGATAAGTTGTCAATTATAAAAATGTTAGAAGTGTTATCTGTAGAAAAGGAAAGTACATAAAATAAGATTGTAGGACAATTTGTCCCGAAAAAATATCTATAAAATATTATTCTAATATTAACAACTGAAACAGTTGTGGAATTAAAATGGAAAAGGAGTAAATATTATGAAGGTATTATTTTGTAACATTGCATGGATGGGAGAGTACACAGGAAATGAGGATGGAAAAGATAAGCCGTTACATGGAGGCGAATATGTAGACAAAACAGATGATGCATATGAAAAATACAATTTTAGTCCAATGTATTTTAATGGAGAAGATGAGGCATATTGTTTAGGTTTTTATGAAACAAAATCACATAACGGTAAAGACATAAACCAAATGCATATTGAAAAAATATTAGGATGTGAGTTGTGCAAAAACGAGGAATGTGTAGATGATGTTTTGGTTATTTATTGTGCAAAACATCCTACATATAATTTTACAACAGTTGTAGGCTGGTATAATCATGCTGATGTTTATAGACATTATCAGAATGTGGAGTTTAATGGTGGTTATGTGCAAAGTTATAACGCAATTGCAAAGGCTAAAGATTGCGTTTTGCTTCCGGTAGGTGAAAGGTCAAGAAAGATTAAATGGCAGGTGCCAAGAAAAGCAAATGGATGGAAGTTTGGCTTTGGAAGAGCAAATGTTTGGTATGCAAGTGAAGATAATGAAGATTTAAAAGAATACATGAAGAAACTTTTATATCAAATTGAAAATTATGACGGAGAAAATTGTATAAAGTAATGAATAATATTACAGTAATACGAACAAAAAGAAAAACAATATCAATTAAGGTAAATAATGATTTGACAGTTACAGTAAGAGCCCCCATTTTTACTTCTGATAAAGAAATCGGAGAAATTTTAAAGTCAAAAGAAAAGTGGATTTCTAAATGTATTGAACAAATAAAAAGAGAAAATGAAGAGTTATCTAAAATTGATTATTTTACAGCAGAAGAAATTAGTAAGCTGGCAGATAAGGCATTGAATTACATTCCAGGCAGAGTGAAATATTATGCGGATATTATAGGTGTTACATACGGAAAAATAACAATACGAAATCAAAAGACCAGATGGGGAAGCTGTAGCAGCAAAGGAAATCTTAATTTTAATTGTCTTCTTATGCTGATGCCGACTGAAGTAATAGACTACGTTGTGGTTCACGAGTTATGTCATCGAAATCAAATGAACCACTCAAAAGCTTTCTGGAAAGAAGTGGAGAAAATACTTCCAAACTATAAAGATTCAGTTGGATGGTTAAAGAAAGAAGGAGGGGGAATTATAAGAAGGATGGGATGAAAAATACTACAAAATGTTGATGAACATACACTTTTTCCTTTACAAAATGTTGATTTGCGTACATTTTGGGGTTCTAAAATGTTTATGGAGCATATAATGCAGGAATGTTTCCGGTTCTATATGAAGGAAAGACTGATGAAGATATTCCAAGGTTTAAGAGTGGAAATAAAGAATACGAAATTGATTTTGACCATTTACATATTTATGATTGGCGGGAATTGATTGAAATTTTGAAAAAATGTGCATAATAAAATATAAAATTATAAGCTATGGGACAATTTTAGCCCATAGCTTTTGTTGTAGTTACAATAAAATTTACTTTATTTATGCGCATTTTCCCACGCTTTTCTCACATCCTCTGGCATGTCTTCCGGTTTTAAATTCTTTAATCTGTCTTCGTTTCCATCAGCAATTGCAGTATCATAATACCAGCACTTAAACTTTATCATATCAAGAACCTGGTTAAGATGTTCTATTTCAGTCTCAACGTTTTCACGTTGTTTGTTGAACATCTCTCTACGCTTTTTGTAGGTGGAAGGCCCCTGTTGGCACCATATAATGAATTCTTTAATATCTTTTATTTCCATACCGGTTTTCTTTAGACACTCAATCAAGCGTAAAGATTCAACGGCACTATCGTCAAATTTTCGAACACCGGATTTTGAACGGTTAAGATTAGGAAAAAGTCCTTCCCTGTCATAATAGTGAAGAGTAGAAATAGGCAAATCAAACATTTTAGATACTTCGCCTATATTGTAATATGTTGTGTTCATATAATAAAACCTCCAAACAAAATCAACCTAAAGTCAAGTTTATGTATAGAAAAATATAGCAAAGCATTTATTTAAAGTCAAACTTTTAAAAAATAAAAATATAGTTCAAAGATTAATAAAAATAATTGAAATATTATAAAAAACTAATAAAAATACTTTTGTTAAAGAAAACGCATAAAAATGTTTTTTTTATTGAATAGTTGTGCAATATGTAGTAATATATGCGCTGTATGTTAGGAAAAAATAAACAAAATATACTATTTTTAAAAGACTAAAAAAGACAAAAAAAGTAAAAAGTGAATCAAAAACATTTTTAATAATGTTTTTGAATTAAGAAGGAGGACTTACTAATGAGAAAGACAAAGAAAGGAATAGCCATAGGCTTAGCCTTAATAATGACGGCTATGCCGGCGTTTCAACATGGTTTTTTTGTAAGCGATGTAAAGGCTGCCACGCAGAAAGGAAGTCTGGCTACTAAGGTTACAGGAACTTGGTCATATGAAGCTGACAATGCTATTCATACCCAGACTAATGAATCATTATTTGCCAATTTGCCAACTTTAGCTAACAAAGGTAATACACGTTTTACAACAGATAATTATGATTCAGAAAACAAAGCCTTTAAGACTAATGGCTGGTCAACATCAATGGGATGGAAGTATAGTTGTAGTGATAATTTTGGTAACACAACATACGCAATTCCATTAGCATTTAAAGCTGTAAGCGATGGAATGTACGTTACAAAGCCATCAACTATGGTTGTTAGAGATACATTTAATGCAAGTGCACCGGAGAATGGAACTTTATCAGATTTTGAAGTTAAGACAGGATTTAGCTCAAATGAGGTAAAAGTTGACAGGGAAACAGACTGGTCTACAGATGTGGTATTAGAGAATGCGTCTGATTCATCACAATATATGAAGACAACAATGACACAGGGAAGTCCAATGGCATTGTTTAGAATGAATGGAACAAAGACAGCATCATTGTTAAGATTAAGAGATACATTGCCTTCAGCAGTTGTGGGATATAATGGTGATACACCTGAGAATTCAACAATGCTTGTGTTAAGAGTTTATGATAATCATGATGATGTTAGCAAGTATAGCAATTATGATTATTATGCACTATATGTTCCAAAGGGAACAACTTGGAATCCAACATTAGGAGAAACAAACATTGGTGAAATATCAATGACATTCCCTAGTGAGAATAAAGCGTATTTCACATTGGCATGGTTATGTGAAAGCACAGGAACAAATGATTCAGAAGCTGAAAAGATTGCTAAAATTTATGAACCTTATGCATTTAACTACGCAGAAGATACAGGGGTTAATTATGACTATAACAGAAGTACAGGAAAGGTAACTACAACATATAATTATAAAGTTGGTAAGATGGATTCATCAAAACCTGACGGAGTAGTTATGGGGATTCTTCCAAGCCAGTATAAGAATATGACAGGTTATAGTTATCTTAAAAATGAGGCAAGAACAATTCGTGGACAGATGAAGTTTTTGATTGGCGATTCATTTACTACCCAATTAACTTATTCAGGAATCCTTCAGTCAAGTCCATCAGTTGAAAATTCCGATAAAGCCAAGTTACAGGAATATGTAGATAGCTTTATGAAAGATTATGGTCCTGAAAACGGAGAATTAACTAAGGAAGCTAATGTTCTGGTTAATACATATGATTCAGGAAAAAGAATGAACAGAGCTATTCAGGTTATGGAAGCAGCAGAGGCATGTGGCGACACAGAAGATGCTAACACTTTATTAAAAGCATTGGAAAATGAATTAGCAGACTGGTTTACAGCGGATAATGACAATAATGCAGAAGATAAGTATTTTTATTATGATGAAAATGTAGGCAGCTTATTTGGTTTCCCACAGGCTTATTATACAGTAGACGGAATGACAGACCATCATTTCCACTATGGATATTTTATTCAGGCAGCAGCTCAGGTTGCATTTAGAGATCCTGATTTTATTGCACAGTATTCAGATATACTTAATGAAGTTATAGGGGATATTGCCTATGATAAGAAAGATTCTTCATCAAAATATCCATACTTAAGAGTATTTTCAACATATGAAGGACATTCATGGGCAAGTGGTCATGCTAACTTTGCTGATGGTAACAATCAGGAATCAAGTTCAGAGTCAATAAATGCATGGGCAGCGTTGATTTTGTATGGTCAGGCTACAGGAAATGAAGAATTAACAGATTTAGGTGTATATTTGTACACAACAGAAGTTAATTCAGTTAATAACTATTGGTTTGATATTGATGGAGATATTTTGGATAGCAATTATACTGCAAGCACAACATCAGCTAACAAGCATAATGTAGCTTCAATTGTTTGGGGAGGCAAATATGATTACTCAGCATGGTGGACAGCAGAACCATTACAGATTCAGGGGATTAATTTATTACCTATTACATCTGCATCATATTATTTGGGAAAGAGTACAGATTTCGTAAAAGCTAACTTTGAATCAGCTCAGGCTAATGAAAAAGCATTTACGGGAAATGATAAATTATCTACACCAACAGACAGATGGAATGAATTATGGAGTTCTTATTTGGCATTGGCTGATACAGACAAAGCTCAGGAGTATTTTAGTTCAACATGTGCACCAGAGGCAGGAGATTCAAAAGCTCATGCTTACCACTTTATTAAGTCACTGGAGAAAGTTGGAAGTCCTAAACTAGACATTACAAGTGATGATCCATTAAGTCTTGTAGTTGAAAATAAAGACGGAATAACTACATATGTTGCATACAATCCTACTAATGAAGAAAAAACAGTAACTTTCTCAGATGGAAAAGTTATTAAGGTTGCACCAAAGGCACAGTCAGAAGAACAAAGTGCAGGAGCAACATATAAAGTAGAATACTATTTACAAAATGCAGATTTGACATATTCACTTAATAGTACAGATACAAAAACTGCTTCAGCTGGAAATCAGGTAACAGCACCTAATAAATCATTTACAGGATATATTTTAGATAAAACTGTTGAAGGAACAAAAATTTCAGGCACAGTTACAGAAGATAATAGTCTTGTTTTAAAAGTATATTACAGATTAAGAAATGACACAGATGAACCTGAATCAACAACACCTGCAGTAACAAAGATTGATTGGTCTGACATTACTGCTTGGACAGAAATTGAAAGTACAGGAATTTCATATAGTGTAATTGAAGGGAAAGAGATATTTGCAAGAATTAATGAAGCAGACGGAAATCCATTCTATTTCATATTTAAGCAGGGTGGATTTAATGCAACAATTACAGGACCTGATTTAAGTACTGTAATAACAAAGAATTGCCCGGGTGCAGAGATTCCACTTAAAGCAAGCGAGCTTAAGGAAGATGGCTATTATACAATTGATGCGGACATTAATGGCAATACAGTAAAGATAGCATTAAAGAAAGGAGATGGCGCTCCTGAGCCAACAACAGAAGCACCTACAACAGAGAAGAAAACAACAACTGCAGCACCAACAACTGCAGCGCCAACTACTACACAGCCAACGACAGGTGGAACAGAAACAACAACAGCAGCAACTCCAACAACTGAACCGACAACAAGTGGAGAAGTAACAACAACTGAAAAACCAACAACAGTTGCACCTACAAGTGAAAAGGAAACAAGTGTTACAACAAAACCTGAAACTACAACACCTAAGGTAACATCAAATAATGTTATGAAAGAAACTACAACTGATAAGGTTTCAAGTACAAGCATTAGACTTGGAAGAACAAAAGTTAAAAAGGCTGTTAAACGTAACAAAGCAGTTAAGGCAAAGATTTCTTTGAAGAAAGTTAAGAGCGCAACAGGATATGTTGTTAAGGTTTCTACATCAAAGAAGTTTAAAGGCAAGAAGACAATTACAAAGACATATAAGAGAAATGTATTTAAATTTAAGAAGCTTAAGAAGAACAAAAAGTATTATGTTAAAGCCAGAGCTGTAAAGGTAGTTGGCAAGACAAAATACTACGGTAAATGGAGTAATGTTAAAAAGATTAGAATTAAAAAATAATCTTGTTGATAATTGTGTAAAATCAATAATTTAACAAAAATATAACTCAAATATAACATTAATATAGGTAATACGGGGTTGACACACAAAAAAAACAGCCGTATACTATTAAACGTAAATATTGACTAGATAGCAGAGGAGTGGACCACAAAGGCCCACTCTTTTGTTGTAATTGATATAAAAAATAATTAAAGGAGAATAAAGTGTCAAGAAGAGAAGAATATGAAATGAAGACAGAAGCTCTGATTACACCTATAGTTGATGAAAAGGGCTTTGAATTAGTTGATGTTGAATATGTAAAAGAAGGCAGCAACTGGTATTTAAGAGCATATGTTGACAAGGAAGGTGGTATAACTATTAACGACCTTGAATCTGTTAGCAGAATCTTAAGTGACAAATTAGATGAAGAAGATTTTATCAGTGATGCTTATATTTTGGAAGTAAGTTCACCGGGGCTTGGCCGTCCGTTAAAGAAGGATAAGGACTTTGACAGAAACATGGGAAATGAAATTGAAGTTCATTTATACAGAGCTGTTGACAGACAGAAACAGCTTGTAGGACTTTTAAAAGCATATAATGCAGACACAATTACCATTGAAAATGAAGATGGTAGTGAAACAGATATAGACAGAGTGAATGTATCACTTGTCAGACCAACAATTGATTTTTAATTTTTTAGGAGGATAAAAACAAATGAACAAAGAATTAATTGAAGCATTGAATATCTTAGAAAAGGAAAAAGATATTAGCAAAGAGTCATTATTTGAAGCTATCGAAAATAACTTAGTAGTAGCGTACAAAAATAACTTTAACAAAGCAGACAATGTAACAGTTACAATGGACAGAGAAACAGGAGATTTCCACATTTATTCACAGAAGGAAGTTGTTGAAGAAGTAATGGATCCTGTAACAGAGATTTCTCTTGAAGATGCAAGAAGCATTAAGGGAACATACGAACTTGGCGATATTGTAAATATTGAAATCCAGTCAAAGGACTTTGGACGTATTGCAACACAGAGTGCAAAGAATGGTATCCTTCAGAAGATTAGAGAAGAAGAAAGAAAGAGCCTTTACGAACAGTATTTTGAAAAGCAGGATGACATTGTTACAGGTATTGTTCAGAGAATCAATGGTAAGAATATTAGCGTAAACCTTGGTAAGGTTGACACAGTTCTTATGGAAAAAGAACAGGCTAAGGGAGAACATTTCAGACCAACTGAAAGAATAAAACTTTACATTACAGAAGTAAAAGACAATGGTAGAGGACCAAGAATCGTTGTTTCAAGAACTCATCCGGGATTAGTTAAGAGACTTTTTGAACAGGAAGTTACAGAAATCCAGGACGGTACAGTAGAAATTAAAAGCATTGCAAGAGAAGCAGGTTCAAGAACAAAGATGGCTGTATGGTCAAATAACGAAGACGTTGATGCCGTAGGTGCATGTGTAGGTGTTAACGGTGCAAGAGTAAATGCAGTAGTTGATGAATTACGTGATGAAAAGATTGATATTGTAAACTGGAGCGAAAATCCTGCAATCTTAATTGAAAATGCATTAAGTCCATCAAAGGTTGTTGCAGTTCTTGCTGATCCAGATAACAAGGAAGCATTAGTAGTAGTACCTGATTTCCAGCTTTCACTTGCAATTGGTAAAGAAGGTCAGAATGCAAGACTTGCTGCAAAACTTACAGGATTTAAGATTGATATTAAGAGTGAGTCACAGGCAAAAGAAGAAGGAATCCAGTATGTATTCGATGATGATGAATATTATGATGACGAATACTACGATGATGAATACGATGCAGAATATGATGACGAGTATTATGATGATGAATATGATTCAGAGTCAGAGGCTGATTCAGAAGAATCTGAAGAAGTAACAGAAGAAACATCCGAAGCTACAACTGAAGAGACAGAAGAATAACAGACCAAATCAGGGATTAGGAGATGATGCTATGGGACAGACAAAAAAGATGCCTGTAAGAACCTGTACAGGTTGCAGACAGGCAAAAAACAAAAAGGATTTGATTCGAGTTGTTCGTGACAAAGAGGGAAATGTTAGTGTTGATGCAACAGGAAAATTAAACGGTCGTGGAGCTTACATATGTCCGGATAAAGAATGCCTGAAGAAAGCAATTAAGAATAAAGGTTTGGAAAAAACACTTAAGATTTCAGGTATTGGCGAAGAAATCTATAGTCAGCTTGAAAAAGAATTAGGAGAGATAAATGAATAAGGTATTTTCTATGATAGGACTTGCAACAAGAGCAGGGAAAACCGTGGCAGGTGAATTTTCAGTTGAAAAGGCTGTTAAGGATAATAAAGCCAAGGTTGTTATTGTTTCAACAGAAAGCTCAGACAATACAAAAAAACTATTTGAAAATAAATGCAAGTTTTATAAGATTCCTGTATTTATTTATGGTACTAAGGCTGAGTTAGGCATGGCAACAGGTAATAAAGAAAGAGCATCCATAGCAGTGTTGGATCCCGGATTTAGCAAGTCGATTGTGAAGATGTTAACAGAAAATGAATAAGCGGAGGTAGTTAAATGGCAAAGATGAGAGTACATGAATTAGCCAAAGAGTTAGATATAAAAAGTGCTGACATAGTAAAGGCACTTGGAGAAAAGGGCATAGATGTAAAGGCAGCAAGTTCCATTGACGATGACAATATTGAATTTGTAAAAACAAAATTCAAGAACAGTCAGAAGGAAAGCAGTGGAGAAGCTACTGAAGATGAAAAGAAAGAAAAGTCAAAGCCAAGAGTTATAATTACAAGCAAAGGTGTAATTAGAAGAGGCGAAAGACATTCTAAGGGTGATGGAGAAAAGAGACGCAGAAGACACAGTGATGGTGAACATCATCATTCATCAGATAAGAAGGAAAAGAGTGCGGAAGCAAAGGTTACTACTGAAAAGAAGGCTGAGCCTAAGGTAGAAGCGAAAGTTGAACCAAAGGCACCGGTTAAAGCTGAACCGGAAGTAAAAAAAGAACAGCCAAAGGAAACAGTTAAGGCTGAACCGGTTAAGAAAGAAGAAGTTAAGCCGGTAGCAAAAACAGAACCTGAAAAAACAGAAACACCAAAGGTTGAAGCACCAAAGGTTGAACCAAAGAAGGAAGAGGTAAAGCCAAAAGATATGCAGAAGGATACAAAGGTAGAAAAGAAAACAGAACAGAATAACAACAGACAAAATAAGCCTTTTAACAGAGACAATAATGATCGTAGAAATGATGGTCAGAGAAATGACCGCAGAAACGACAGAGGAGACAACAAAGGCGGATATAACAGAGATAACCGTAATAACAGGAATAACAACGGAAATTTCAGAGACAGAAACAACAATGGTCAGGGCAGAAATGACGGCCAGAGAAACGATCGTAGAAATGATGGTCAGAGAAATGACCGTAGAAATGACAGAAACGATAATAGAGGTTATAACAGAGATAGAAATAATAATGGCAATAACGGAAATTATCGTGACAGAAATAACAACGGAAATTTCAGAGATAGAAACAACAACGGCCAGGGCAGAAATGACGACAGAAGAAATGACTTTAGAAGAAATGATAATTCAAGAGGCGGTATGGCACCTGCTGAACCAATTCAGAATAAGGATAGAAAGTCAAGAGAAAATAAACTTCGTCAGGACCGTCAGGAAAGAAATAAGAAGAATTATGACGATAACAGACAGGGCAAGAATGGCAGAAAGAAAGATTTCTCTAAGCCTGTAATGGAAAAACCTAAGAAGAAAGAAGAAAAGAAGGAAGAAATCAAGGTAATTGAGGTTCCGGATTTTATTACAATAGGTCAGCTCGCTGAAAGAATGAAAATGCAGCCATCAGCAGTTATTAAGAAACTTTTCCTTGAAGGAAAGATGGTTACTGTTAATACTGAAATCGACTTTGACAGCGCAGAAGAAATAGCTTTAGGCTATGACATTATGTGTGAAAAAGAAGAAAAGGTAGATATTATTGAAGAACTTTTAAAGGAAGATGAAGAAGATGAAAGCTTAATGGTTAAGCGTCCACCTGTAGTATGTGTTATGGGTCACGTTGATCATGGTAAAACATCACTTCTTGATGCAATTAGAGAAACAAATGTAATTTCAGGAGAAGCAGGTGGTATTACACAGCATATCGGTGCTTCAGTTGTTAAAATTAATGACCAGACTATTACATTCTTAGATACACCTGGACATGAAGCATTTACATCAATGCGTATGCGTGGTGCTCAGTCAACAGATATTGCAATCCTTGTTGTAGCAGCAGATGATGGTGTTATGCCACAGACTGTAGAAGCTATTAACCATGCTAAGGCAGCAGGAATTGAAATTATTGTAGCAATTAACAAAATTGATAAACCGGGAGCAAACATTGACCGTGTTAAGCAGGGACTTGCAGAACATGGATTATTAGCTTCAGACTGGGGCGGAAACGTTGAAATGGTTCCTGTATCAGCTCACACTAAGGAAGGTATTGATGACCTTCTTGAAATGGTTCTTTTACAGGCAGATGTATTAGAATTAAAGGCTAACCCTAACCGTCAGGCAAGAGGTATTATTATTGAAGCTAAGCTTGATAAGGGTAAAGGACCTGTTGCTACAGTTCTTGTACAGAAAGGTACATTAAAGGTTGGAGCAAATATTGCAGCAGGAGCTAACCACGGTAAAGTGAGAGCTATGTCTGATGACAGAGGAAACAGAATTAAGACAGCAGGCCCATCAACACCTGTAGAAATTTTAGGTCTTAGTGGTGTTCCAAACGCAGGTGAAGTATTTGTATCAACTGCAACAGCTAATGAAGCAAAAGACTTTGCGAACACATTCGTTGAAGACAGCAAGGCTAAGCTTATGGAATCAAATAAATTTAGAATTTCTCTTGATGATCTTAATTCACAGATTGAAGCAGGAGAACTTAAGGAACTTAACCTTATTATCAAGGCTGATGTTCAGGGTTCAGTTGAAGCTGTAAGACAGAGTCTTGTTAAGCTTTCAAATGAAGAAGTTGAAGTTAAGGTTATCCACGGTGGTGTAGGTGCAATTAACGAATCTGACGTTATCTTAGCATCAGCATCTAACGCAATTATTATCGGATTTAATGTAAAACCTGATGCACAGGCTGAAGAAACAGCTAAGACAGAAGGAGTTGACTTAAGACTTTATTCTGTAATCTACAACGCTATTGATGACATTGAAAGAGCTATGAAGGGTATGCTTGAACCTGTTTACGAAGAAAAAGTTATCGGTCATGCAGAAATCCGTCAGATTTTCAAGGCTTCAGGTGTTGGAAACATTGCCGGTTCATATGTTTTAGATGGTGCTATGCAGAGAGGATGTTCAGCAAGAGTTACAAGAGATGGAGAACAAATTTATGAAGGACCGGTTGCATCACTTAAGAGATTTAAGGATGATGTTAAGGAAGTTAAAGCCGGTTACGAATGTGGTCTTGTATTTGAAAAATTCAATGACATTGTAGAAGGCGATCAGGTTGAAGCATATATTATGGTAGAAGTGCCAAGATAGGAACTTTAACCTAGTCCGGAAAGGATTAAAAATTGAGAAAAAACAGTATAAAGAACACTCGTATTAACGGGGAAGTTCAGAGAGAGTTAAGTGTAATTATCAGAGAACTTAAAGATCCAAGAATTGGAATGATGACAAGTGTAACAGGTGTTGAAGTTACACCTGATCTTAAGTTCTGTAAGGTATATATTAGTGTATTAGGTGACGAAGAAGCAAAGGCAGATACAATGGCAGGACTTAAAAGTGCTGCCGGTTTTATCCGCCGTGAATTAGCAAGAACAGTTAACCTTAGAAATACACCGGAATTAAAATTCGTTATGGACCAGTCTATTGAATACGGTATGAAGATGTCAAAATTAATAGACGAAGTTAATGGGAATAATAAAGAAGAATCAGAGGATAACGAATAAGCATAAAGGAATTAATTTGAATGATGAAGAAGATTAACGATATTATTGGAGATGCAAAGACTATTGGTATAGCAGGTCACGTGCGACCTGACGGAGATTGCATGGGTTCATGTATGTCTTTGTATAATTATCTTAAAAAGAACAGACCGGATTTAGATGTAAGGGTATTTTTAGAGTTTGTGGACAAAAAGTTCAATATTATTGAAAATACAGACCAGATTATCACAACAGGATATGACGGTACTAAATTTGATTTGTTTATATCACTTGATACGGCAAGTCTTGACAGATTAGGACTTAATTTGCCTTTTTATGAGAATGCCAAAAGAACAGCCTGCATTGATCATCATGCAAGTAATGACGGATATGCAGATTATAATTATATTTTGCCAAAGGCAAGTTCAGCAAGTGAAGTATTATATGATTTGTTAGATGAAGACTTAATTGATAAATCAATTGCAGAACCAATGTATATGGGAATCGCACACGATTCAGGCGTATTCAGATTTCAAAGTACAACACCAAAAACTATGAGAATCGCCGCTAACATGATTGAAAAAGGTGTTAATGTGAATATGATTCTTGAAGAAACATTTTTTAGAAAAACATATAACCAGATGATGGTTACTGCGAAGATTCAAAGTGAAGCAGTGTTGGCATTAGATGGAAAATGTATTTATGGTTACTGCACATCAGAAATGATGGAAGAGTACGGTGTTACAACTAAGGATTTAGATGCAGTTGTGGCATCAATAAGAAATGTTGACGGTGTTGAAGTGGCTATGTTTTTGTACCAGTTAAGTGAGGATTCATACAAAGTCAGTCTACGTTCAAAGAATTACGTGGATGTAAGCAAGATTGCCGTTGAAAACGGTGGTGGCGGTCACGTAAGGGCTGCAGGAGCAGAGATACACGGCAAACTTAACGATATAATAAACAAACTGCTTAACAGAATAAAACAGGACATTTAAAATGAAACTGTTGAAGGAGTTGATGGTATAAATGATTAATGGAGTCATTAATGTTTATAAGGAACCCGGCTATACATCTCACGATGTAGTGGCAAAGTTAAGAGGAATCCTAAAACAGAAAAAAATAGGCCATATGGGAACCCTTGATCCCAATGCTGTAGGAGTGTTGCCGGTTTGTCTTGGAAAAGCAACGAAGCTTTGCAATTTATTGTCTGAAAAGGACAAAACTTATACAGCTACAATGTTGCTTGGAACAGAGACAGATACTCAGGATACAACAGGTCAGATTACTAATCAGACACCTGAAGAGGAAGTTATGAAGCTTTCCGAAGAAAAGGTTTTTGATGTGATTAAAAGCTATATAGGCGAATATGACCAGATTCCACCAATGTTTTCAGCAATAAAAATAAATGGTCAGAAATTATATAATCTTGCAAGAAAGGGAGAAGAAATAGAAAGACCTCCAAGACATTGCAAAATTATAGACATTACAATAACAAAAATTGATTTGCCAAGAGTAAGTTTTCACGTAACATGTTCTAAGGGTACATACGTAAGAACCCTTTGCTACGACATAGGAAAGGATTTAGGTGTTGGGGCATGTATGGAAAAACTTACACGTACACGAGTTGAAAGATTTGACATAAAGGACAGTATTTCTCTATCTCAGATAGAAGAAATTAGGGACCAGGGAGTTTTGGAACAGTATATTACTCCTGTTGACGAGATTTTGAATATGTATTCAAAATGTATGGTTTCAGAGGAAGCTGAAAAGTTACTTTATAACGGTAATATTTTTACTTCGAGAAACACATTGTTAAAGATGAATCATCAGGATGGTCAGACAGTAAGAGTATATACTCACGATGGCAAATTCATTGGTTTATATATGTATATTGCAGAAAAACAGATATACAAACCAATTAAGATTTTCTTATAGAAATGGAGAAATTATGCAACGCATTTCTTTAGATGATAACATAAAATTAAAAAATACAATTGTAACAATTGGAAAGTTTGATGGAATACATAAGGGACACGAAAAGCTTCTTGAAGTTATAGTTAACAATGCTAATGGTAGACAGAAAGTAGTTCTTACTTTTGAAACTACACCTTCAGCATTCCTTAATAATAATGCCAACAAAACAATTGTGACAGAAGAGGAGAAGCAGATTCTTTGTGAACAGCAGGGCGTTGATGTGTATATGAAAATGCCTATGAAGAAAGAGTTTCTTGCACTTTCTCCGGATGAATTTGTATCAAAAATTTTAAAAGATAAAATAGGTGCCACAACAATTGTATGTGGACCGGATTTCCATTTTGGAACAAAGGCTTCCGGAAATGTTAAGTTTTTGAAGGACAATCAGAAAAAATATGGTTATAATCTTATAGTTGTAGAGAAGGAACAGTATCACAACAAAGATATAAGCAGTACTAGTATTAGAAAAAAAATAACAGAAGGCAAGATGCAGGATGTAAATGAAATGCTTGGACATCCTTACAGGATAATCGGTAAGGTTGAGCAGGGCAAGCACCTGGGACGAACAATCGGACTTCCAACAGCTAATATCATTCCTGATGAAACTAAGTTATTGCCTCCTAATGGCGTCTATAGAACAGTTGTGGTAGTTGAAGGTCAGACTTTTAATGCCATAAGCAACGTAGGCGTAAATCCTACAGTTGAAACAGGTACAAAGATAAAAGTTGAAACCCACATAATTGACTATGAGAACTATATATACAATGAAATCGTTCAGGTACAGTTTTATGATTTCATAAGACCGGAGCGAACATTTGACAGCTTAGAGAAATTGAAACAGCAAATCGAGGCAGATATAGAAACCTGCAGAAGAATTGTTGGGAATAATAAGTAAATAAATTATAACAAGTTAATAATAAAATGTTGTGAGAAGCTACGCATAATGCGTAGCTTCTTTTGTCCATAGCAGATGCTAGGAATTGTAATGTGTTTCTAAGAGAAACATTTCTAAGCCCAATATATAGTTTAAAGTTTGATTACACGGATTGCTACGTGCTACGCACTCTCGCAATCCACCACCAAATTCGCATATCGCAAAGCAAAGCTTTGCTTTTATGCTCATTTGTGGGGCGTGTACCAAGGTCATGAATGTGCCTTTGTGCAAGCACAGACACATTCATGACCTTGGCACACTGTAATCAAAAAGGCTATTTTAAAATTCACAAAAAATTAACTATATTAATAAAAAGAGCAAACAAAATTAAAATAATTAATTTTCAACTTTAGAAAGTTAAAAAAACAAAGAAAGTACATTGACATTTTTTTGCGACTTTTTATAATGGGTCACATAAGACAAAGGCGTCGTACAGAGATTTTTGTACGCGCCTTTTTCTTTTACTGAAAAATATTTTAGGACAAAGGAGAAACGAGATGGAAGTAAAAGGTATTAGACATGAGGCATTTAATTGTGAAAAGTATGTATCAGGTAAGAGCATGGAAGATGTAATGGCTGACTATGGTCTTACAAGTGTTGTAAAGTTAGGTTCAAATGAAAATATGTATGGACCATATGATGTTGCACTTAATGCAATGGGAGAGGAAGTTAAAAAGCTTAATATATATCCAGAAAAGAATTATATAAAATTAAAAAAAGTTGTAGGAGAGAAATTTGGTGTTGACGGTGATTGGGTAAGCCTTGGACATGGTGCAGGAAATGTGCTTGATGAAGTTGCAAAGACATTATTAGAAGATGGAGATGAAGTATTAGTACCACAGCAGTCATACAGATTGTATCGTGAAATTTCAAAAATTATGGGTGCTAAAGTAATTGAAGTACCATTAAATGATAACTATACAATGGAATTAAAAGATTTTAAGGAAAAACTTACAGATAAAACAAAAATCGTATGGATTTGTAATCCAAACAACCCAACAGGTTCAGTAATTGATAAAGATACATTTGATGATTTCGTAGAGGCGCTTCCTGAAAAATGTTGGTTAGTAATTGATGAAGCATATGCTGATTTTGCCAATCCTGATGATTTACCTGATGTAATGAAATATATTAAAGCAGGTAAGCAGGTAATTAACATTAGAACATTTTCAAAATATTATGGTTTAGCAGGTGGACGTATTGGTTACCTTGTAGCAAATCCTGAATTTGTAAACTGGTATGACACAGTAAGCGAACCATTTAATGCTAACAGAATCGGTCTTGCCGGAGCAGTTGCATTAATGAGCGAAGAAGGACAGGCTGAATGTAAAAAATATGGCGATAAGATGATTGCTGACAGAGAAATGTTAAATGAAGAACTTACAAAATTAGGATGTGAATGTTTCCCATCACAGGCTAACTTCGTATTCTTCAGTACACCATATGATGCCGGTGAAATCGCAGAAATGTTATTAAGAGTTGGTGTTATTGTAAGACCTTGCGGTGGTTGGGGATACAACAAACATCTTAGAGTATCAATTGGTACAACAGAACAGAACAAGATTTTCCTTGAAGAATTTAAGAAGGTTCTTGAAACATTAAGCAAATAAAAATCCATATTAAACATATGAAAATTGGAATTAGACTTACATTAAAAATTGAATTATCGTAGAAAAATTCAATCAACAAAAAACAGGAGAAAAATATGAAAGTAGCAATTTGTGATTATAAAGAACCTCTTAACAGAGACTTGGAAATTGAAAAATCAGTTTTTAAAAAATTCCTTGGAGAAGACACAGAAATTTCTCTTTATGTACATGAAGGTGATAATGAGAAATTTAAAGAAGCAATTAAAGATGTAGATGGAATACTTACATCATATTTGGAGTTTCCAAAAGAAATAATAAACAGCAATCCGAATTTAAAAGGAATTTCAATTGAAGCTACAGGTTACAACTTCGTAGATGCGGATGCAGCACAAGAACAGGGAACAGCAGTAGCGGTTATCGGAGAATATTGTACACAGGAAGTTGCAGATCATTCAATAGCATTAATGCTTGCAGTTGCAAGAAAATTAAAACATTATGACAGAGAAATAGAATACAAACATGTATATGATTACAACTCAACATCAGGAATGATTAGACTTGAAGGTTCAACATTTGGAATTTTAGGTTTAGGAAAAATCGGAAAAGCAGTTGCCAGAAGAGCACAGGGATTTGGAATGAATGTTATAGCCTATAGTCCAAGCTGCAAACCGGAAGTAGCTGAAAGCTTAGGAGTAAAGCTTGTAAGCAAAGAAGAATTATTTGAAACATCCGATGTAATTAGTGTTCATATGAGACTTACACCTGAAAATGAAAATATGTTAAACCGTGAAGCCTTTGCAATGATGAAAAAGAAACCAATTATTGTGAATGTTTCAAGAGGAAGCATGATAGATGAAGAGGCTTTGCTTGAAGCTTTAGATAATGGTCAGGTTTTCGGCGCAGGACTTGATGTTTTGGTTGAAGAAACTAATGAAAATACATTAAAGTGTCCATTTGTTGGGCGTGAAGATGTAGTATTAACACCACATACAGCATTTTATTCAGACTTTGCATTATATGAATGTCAGAGAATAGGTGCAGAAAACTTATGTTACATCTTAAGAGGGGAGCAGGACAAGGTATTTAGAATGGTTAACGATGTAGATGTTACAAAGTTTGCAAAATAAAGGAAAGGTATACGAAAGACAATGAATAAACTAGAGATAAGAAAAGCATTGGAACAAATGGATAAAAAAGTATATTTCACAAGTCTGGCTATTGTTGTCTTAATGGTTTTGGCTTTAATCTTCATACCAAACACAGTAAAAATTGCAATCGAAAGTACATTTAATGTTTGCATAAACCACTTTGGTTGGATGTATATACTTGTAAGTGTTTTTTGTTTCGGACTTTTCTTTTATCTCTATTTTGGAAAATATGGCAACATAAAATTTGGAAGCCCTGATGATAAACCAAGATTTTCAACGTTTAGCTGGGCAGCAATGATTTTTACATCAGGAGCAGGATCTAGTACAGTAATTCTTGGATTTGCAGAGCCAATATATTACCTAAAAAATACACCATTTCATATAAAGGCAATGTCAACGCAGGCTTATGAATATGCTCATATGTATGGACAGTTTCACTGGGGATTCAGTGCATGGGCTTTTTATATCCCGGCAGTTACCGCAATCGGATATATGTTATATGTAAGAAAAACAAGAGATGTAAAATTGTCAGGAACACTAACTCCAATATTTGGAGAAAAATTTAAAGATGGAATAATTGGAAAGATAATTGACATTGTAGTAGTTTTCGGAATTATTGCATCAATAACCACTTCATTAGGTTTGGGAGTTCCGGTAATGTCAAAACTTATTTCAAGCGTATTACATATAAAGGATGGCTTATCATTACAGATAGCTGTATATCTTATATGGTTTATGATTTTCGGTTGGAGCGTTTTTAGAGGACTTGAAAAAGGAATAAAGAAATTAACAGATGTAAATATGCTAATAATTTTCATATTCCTTGGAGTTGTAGGAGTGCTTGTTTCTATATCAAAAATTTTTGAAATGGAATTAAACAGCATAGGCTTATATCTTCAGAATCTTCCAAGAATGATATTTTATACAGACCCATTTGGCAATCAGAATTTTGTTCATGATTGGACAATGTTTTACTGGGGATGGTGGTTATCTTTCTTACCGATTATGGGAATTTTTATAGCCAAGGTTTCAAGAGGAAGAACATTAAAACAGGTTATTTTAGGACAAATGGTTTGGGGAAGTCTTGGATGTTGCACATTCCTTGGAATCCTTGGAGGATATTCATTATATCTTCAGAAAAACGGAATTGTAGACTTAGTTTCAATTCTTGAAAAAGAAGGTAATGAAGGAGTTGTTCTTGCAATAATGCAGACTTTACCTTTTAGCAAAATATTGATAGTACTTCTTGTAATACTTTGTTTTGTATTTCTGGCAACAACAATAGATTCAACAGCAATGGTACTTGGAACGGCAACGTCTAAAAACTTAGATTCTGAGGAAGATCCTCATTTGCTTAATCGTTTTAGCTGGGCAATAGCAATATTTGCCATAGCCATCGGATTGTCAACAGTTGGAGGATTAAAACTTATACAAAAGTTTGCAATAGTACTGGGATTTCCACTAATATTTATAGTTTTCTTAATATCATATTCGGCAATAAAAGCCATGAAAAAGGATTTTGGGAAGATGACAAAAGAAGAAATTATAGTTGTATGTCAGGGCACAGGTGAAAGTACACAAACAAATGAAACAGAAGAAAAGACAGAGATTAAATTAGCAAAAAGTACAGATGGAAACAGTAAACAATCAAAAGCAACAAGAGATGAAAAACAGGAACAGAAAACTATTAAAAAGATGAAATGCCAGAAAGCATAAAATCTTTTAATGAATTAGGTACACAATAAAAAAGTACGTAGAGTACAAAAAGAAAGGAAGGACTGAAATTATGAACAATAATTTAAAAAAGTATTTAACCCTTATAATACTTGGTTTGGCAGGTGGCTCAATTTATATATTCCCTTATTTAAAATATGTATTTTATGACCCACTAATTCAGGTATTGCACATTTCAGATACACAGTCTGGTTTATTACTTACAATGTATGCAATAGGATGTGTAATTCTTTATATTCCAGGAGGAATTTTAGCAGATAAGACGAATCCTAAAAAAGCACTGATGTTGTCGTTGGCAGTGGCAACAATATTAACAGGTGCATTTGCAGTAACAATTTTGTTAGATTTACCTGGAAGCGTTGCTTATGGTATTTCATTAGTAATATGGTTGCTTATAGCTTTTGCGTCAGGATTTGTATTCTGGACAGCAATTCTTAAAGCTATAAGAATAATAGGAACTGAAGAAGAACAGGGTACAATGTATGGAATTTATTATGCTGCAAATGGTACAACAGCAGCGATTATTGCAGCAGTAAACTTATGGGCTTACAATGCCGGTGGTGGAGATTCCAATATGAAGTCAGGCTTCTTCTGGGCAGTAGTTTCAATGGCAGCATTTACATTATTGGCAACAATTTTAATAGCAATATTCTTAGAAGGAAAGTCAGATAAGGATTTATCAACAGCAGAGGAAGATAAGTTCCATTTTGGAGATGTAGTTACAGTACTAAAGAATCCGGCAGTATGGATGATTTCAGTAGTATTCTTCTGTGTATACGGTGTATATAGTTGCTCATCATACTTTACACCATACCTTACAGACATAGTAAAATTATCGACAACAGCAGCAGGTGTTTGTGCAATTCTTCGTCAGTACATAGTAATGCTTGTAGCAGCACCTCTTGGTGGCATTCTTGCAGATAAAGTATTTAAATCAACACTTGGTTGGTTCAGATGTGGTGGAGTCATCTTGGCAATTTCAATTATTCTTGTTATATTAGTAGGAACAGGTGCACCTTCAATGTTAATTGCAGTATTAACATTAATTCCTGGATTATTCAGTATGTGTCTTTATGGAGTAATGTTCTCTACAATGCATGAAATAAACATTCCTGTAAAAGTAGCAGGTACGGCAATTGGTATTGCATCAATCGTAGGTTACCTTCCTGATATGTTCCTTAACACAATTTTTGGTAACATTCTTGATAAGTCATCAGGAGCAAGTGGATACTTCCAGATATTTGGTATACTTGCAGCGTTTTGTGTAATCGTAGTTGTAATTTGTTCATACCTTTATGCAAAATATGTTAAACCTGTAAGAAAGGCAAATAAATAATTAAAATAAATATGAAACCCGGGAATAGCAGGAACGCCCCTGCCTTTCGGGTTTGTTTTAGAATAAAGAGGGGATAAAATGGAAAATAAAAAATTAAATAATAATTTAGAAGAAACAAGGTTTGATGAAATATTAAATAAGTATAAGCCGTTAGGACAGAGAATTCTTGACCGGATGAACGAAAATCCAGAGGTTTCAGGCAATGAAAAGAAAACCAGCGAATTTCTTATTAATATTCTAAAGGAACAGGGATATAAAATTGTATCACCAAGAGCTAGAATGAAATATTCTTTTTATGCAACAAAAGAAGAAAAATCAGAGCTTAATCTTCCAAAAGTTGCAATAATATGTGAATATGATGCAATGGAAGATATAGGTCACGGATGTGGACACAGTGCAAGTTGTGCAGCAAGTATTATTTGTGCATTAGCAATGGAAGAAACATATAAGGACTTTCCGTTTCAAATAGATTTAATAGGAACACCTGATGAGGAAATAGGTGGTGGAAAAATAAAAATGATGGAGCATGGTGCTTTTGATGATTATGAGTTTGCAGTGGTGATTCAGGCAAACTCAGTTAATCAGCCATTTTTTAGAACATTAGCATCAAGTGATATGCTTATTAATTTTTATGGAAAGCAGGCTCACGCGTCAATGAATCCGTGGGAAGGTGTAAGTGCGCTTAACGGAGTTCAATTATTTTTCCATGGACTTGATATGCTTCGTGTGGGTCTTGAAAAGGGCGATGATGTTCAGGGAGTTATATTAGATGGTGGAAAAATTCCAAATGTAATACCTGAAAAGGCTACAGCCTATGTTTATCTTCGTTCAAAAACAATTAACAGACTTATGAAGTTGAAAAAGAAAGTGGAACAATGCGCCAAAGGGTGTGCAATGGCTGTTGATAATAAATATGATTATTCACAGAATAATCCTGATTATGCAGAAGTATTTATTGGAAATACTGAAAAGAAAATTGTTTGTGATATAATGGATGAGTTAAATCTTAACTGGGAAATAGCAGATGAACCAAGAGGCTCCAGTGATGTTGGAAATCTTGATACAATAATACCTGTGTTTAATCCTGTTATAGCAACAGAAGTGTCGGAAACAAAACTTTATTCAAAAGAGTTTGCAGAATTAATGAAGACAGAAAAGGGTACACACGTAATGGTTACCGGAGCAAAAGTTATGGCAAGGATAATTGAAAAAATGGCATTTGAGAAAGGTTTACTTGAAAAAGTAAAGGAAGAACATAGGGAATATAGAAGCAATGTGTTAGAGTGATTTTTGAAAAATAGATTAATATCTAATAATTGATATTTGAAAAAATACAAAAATTTATGCAAAAAAAATATTGTAAAATCATATAAAAATTATTGACATTTGCAATTACCTTTGTTAGTATAAACGAGTATGTTTAACCTACACGCAGTACTTGGATACTCCATCCGATACTTCAGTGTATGGGGATATTTTAAAATTTAGGAGGAAATATAAATGATTTCAAAAGAAGTAAAAGCTCAGTTAACAGCAGAATATGGTAAGACACCTACAGATACAGGTTCACCAGCAGTTCAGGTTGCAATCTTAACATACAGAATCAAAGATTTAACTGAACATTTAAAGACAAACCACAAAGATCATCATTCAAGAAGAGGTCTTCTTAAGATGGTAGGTAAGAGAAGAGGTTTACTTGACTACATTAAAGAAAACGATGTTGAAGAATACCGTGCTTTAATTGAAAAATTAGGAATTCGTAAATAATAATAAATTTTATTTGAGAGTTTTTATGAACAAAGAAACAGAATGTGTAGAAATACATATTCTGTTTTTCTTTTATTTGGATAAGAAGAAGTTTTCTTTGTTTGGAAGATAGAGTAAAAGATAAAAATAAAACAATAAAAATATAGAAAAATACTAAAAAATGAAGGCAAGTACAGTTATGCGTACTTGCTTTTTATTATTGTTTTGTTTATAATGTAAAGGATTGCGTATATTTATGAAAATATACTTTATGAAAGCAATGCACATTTTGCAGAAGAACCTAGCCGAAGCCACTGTAAAGACTATTATGATTTAAGCTAGTTATTGTAATTATTAGTTACATAGTGATTTTTACAGTAGTTTCGGATTCTTCTGCAGAGAGAAAATAAAAAGGAGAAGTTACTATAGGAAGTAACGAAAGAGAGTTATGTATAAGAGTTTTAGTATGGAGCTTGCAGGCAGAACACTTACAGTTGATGTAGGACGTGTAGCAAAGCAGGCTAACGGTGCAGCATTTATGCACTACGGTGATACAACAGTATTATCAACAGCAACAGCATCAGATAAGCCTAGAGAAGGTGTTGATTTCTTCCCACTTTCAGTAGAGTTTGAAGAAAAGATGTATTCAGTAGGAAAAATCCCTGGTGGATTTAATAAAAGAGAAGGAAAAGCATCAGAAAATTCAGTTCTTACAGCACGTGTTATTGACCGTCCTATGAGACCTTTATTCCCTAAGGATTACAGAAATGATGTTTCACTTAACAATTTAGTAATGTCAGTTGATCCTGAGTGCAGACCTGAGTTAGTTGCAATGCTTGGTTCAGCAATTTCAACATGTATTTCAGACATTCCATTTGATGGCCCATGTGCAATGACACAGGTTGGTATGGTAGATGGAGAATTTGTTGTTAACCCAAGTCAGGCAGTTTGGGACAATGGTGATTTGCAGCTTACAGTTGCTTCAACAAAACAGAAAGTTATTATGATTGAAGCAGGTGCAAACATTATCCCTGAAGCAAAGATGATTGAAGCTATTTACATGGCACATGATATCAACCAGACAATTATTGAATTTATTGAAAAAATCGTTGCAGAAGTTGGAAAAGAAAAACACACATATGAAAGTTGTGCAATTCCTGAAGAATTATTTGCAGCAATTAAGGAAATTGTTCCTCCAGCAGAAATGGAAGTTGCTGTATTTACAGACGATAAGCAGACAAGAGAAGCAAATATTAAGGAAATTACAGAAAAGTTAGAAGAAGCTTTTGCTGACAATGAAGAATGGCTTGCAGTACTTGGTGAAGCAATTTATCAGTATCAGAAGAAGACAGTTCGTAAGATGATTCTTAAAGATCACAAGCGTCCTGACGGAAGAGCATTAGACCAGATTAGACCACTTGCAGCAGAAGTTGACATTGTACCTAGAGTTCACGGTTCAGCTATGTTTACAAGAGGACAGACACAGATTTGTAACGTATGTACTTTAGCACCATTATCAGAAGCACAGAAGATTGACGGACTTGACGAAAATGTTAAGACAAAGAGATATATGCATCATTATAACTTCCCATCATACTCAGTTGGTGAAACAAAGCCATCAAGAGGACCGGGACGTAGAGAAATCGGACACGGAGCTTTAGCAGAAAAGGCATTAATGCCGGTTCTTCCTTCAGAAGAAGAGTTTCCATATGCTATCAGAACTGTTTCTGAAACATTTGAATCAAACGGTTCAACATCTATGGCAAGTACATGTTCATCATGTATGTCATTAATGGCAGCAGGTGTTCCAATTAAGTCAATGGTTGCAGGTATTTCATGTGGTCTTGTTACAGGCGAAACAGATGATGATTATGTTTTACTTACAGATATTCAGGGACTTGAAGATTTCTTCGGTGATATGGACTTTAAGGTAACAGGTACAACAGAAGGTATTACAGCTATTCAGATGGATATTAAGATTCACGGTCTTACAAGAGACATCGTTGAAGGTGCTATTGCAAGAACAAGAGAAGCAAGATTATTCATTATGGATACATGTATGAAACCTGCAATTGCTGAACCTCGTAAAGAAGTTAACGCATATGCACCAAAGATTGAAACAATCCAGATTAATCCTGATAAGATTGGTGATGTTGTAGGTAAGAGTGGTAAGGTTATCAATGCCATTATCGAAGAAACAGGCGTTAAGATTGACATTTCTGATGAAGGAATGGTTTCAGTATGTGGCGTTGACAAGGATATGATTGATAAGGCTCTTAAGTACATTAAGACAATCGTAACTGATTTCGAAGAAGGAATGATTCTTGAAGGAACAGTTGTAAGCATTAAGGAATTTGGTGCTTTCATCGAATTTGCTCCTGGCAAGGAAGGAATGGTTCACATTTCTAAGATTGCTAAGGAAAGAGTTGAGCATGTAGAAGATTACCTTACACTTGGTGACAAGGTTAAATGTAAGTGTCTTGGAAAAGATAAAATGGGAAGAATCAGCTTCTCAATTAAGGATGCTCAGTAAGAACTTACTTGAAATAAATACATTAAAAATATTAACCTGCATTGGCTTTGCTGATGCAGGTTTTTTAAAAACAGCATTAAATAAACAAAAGAAGAAGGTGAAAATATGGCATATAATGAGTTGGTTAAAAATTTCAAACGAATACGTGATTATATGAGAGAATTTTATGTTTACGGATTCAAAAGCCGAGATGAATTTACCAAAAAGAGCGCACGTTCATATGACGATGAACGACGCCGTTTGGAAAGCTGGCTTGGTGATTATATGCAGTTTCGCCAGACAGCAGAAGGCAAAAATATGTTTCTCTCAATTGATAGCCGTTTAACTAAACATAATCCACTGTTTAAAGCGTGGAAAACAAAAAGTTTTACAGACGGAGATATTACCTTACACTTTATTATTATGGATATATTGTCAGAGCCGGGAATAAGTATGACAATTGGAGAAATAACAGATTCTATTGACGAATATTTGTCTAAGTTTTCTAATCCAAGAATGTTTGATGAATCTACAGTTAGAAAGAAACTTAAGAAATACGTGTCCTTGGGCATTTTGACGTCAAAGAAACAGGGAAAGATAGTGTATTACCAAAGAGCTGAAAGCGTAGATTTGCCTGACAAAAGTATGCTTGACTATTTTTCGGAGGTGCTTCCCTGTGGAGTTATAGGTTCCTATTTACTTGATAAGACGGAGAGTAGTGAGAGTAATTTTGCTTTTAAACATCATTACATAACTGGGACAATGGACAGCGAAATTCTTTATTTGATTTTTAATGCAATTAGAGAAAAGAAAAGTGTAACACTTGAAACGGTTAACAAAAAGAAGATGTTGATTACTGAAGATAATGTGATTCCAATTAAGGTAATGATAAGTGCGCAAAGTGGCAGACAGTATCTTATGGCATATGCACCACGAATTAAGAGAATAAAATCATTTAGAACAGACAATATAGTTTCTATTAAACTTAAAGATAAATGTGAACGTTTTGATGAACTTCAGGAACAATTAAAAAAGATGCAGCCACATATTTGGGGAGTAAGCACTCAGGGAAGTCCCGGTTCAAGAATGGAGCATGTGGAATTTACAATTCATTATGCAGATGATGAAAAGTTTATCAGAAGGCGTTTGGAGAGAGAAAAGCGTTGCGGAATAGTTGAACACATTGATGACAACACAAGTAGATTTTCGGTGGATGTGTTTGATTCAAGTGAGGTTATTCCGTGGATTAGAACTTTTATTTGTAGAATTATGGATATTCAGTTTTCAAATAAAGAATTGGAAAATCAGTTTAAAAAAGATATTGAAGATATGAACAGGTTGTATGGCATAGGAGGTGATGAGTAAATGATTTTCAGTGAACTTTATGGAGCATATTATAATACAGTTGCGGCAATTCTTACGGAAGCCATTGATCATCCCCTAACTGACCGATGTATGAATGAAATTATAAAGAAATATGCTTTTTCTGAAAGTATATGGGCAATTCCAGATGCCATAAAGGAAGAAAGATGGCAATTAATATTGCCTGATGGAACAACCCCGATTAAAAATAAACCTTCCATGCCAATTACACTATTACAAAAACAATGGCTGAAAGCTATAGGGTGTGATCCAAGAATAAAACTTTTTGGTGATTTTGATTTTGACTATGCTGATGTTGAACCCCTTTTTTTACCAACGGATTATATTATTTTTGACAAATATTCTGACGGTGATAATTTTACAGACGAAAATTATATTTCGAATTTTAGACTAATCCTTGATGCAATAAAAAACAAACATCCGTTAAGGATTGAAACTTTAAATAGAAAAGGAAATTTAGTAGGGCAGGTTGTTTTGCCTGAGTATCTTGAGTATTCAGAAAAAGATGATAAGTTTAGATTAATCAGTGCAGGAAAGCGATTTGGCAGCACAATAAATCTTGGCAGAATTGTTAGTTGCAAGAGGGAAGAAAAGGCATTTGAAGGAGTGCCTGAGAAAAGAAGTAAGGCAAGACCAAGAAGTGTAATATTTGAATTAAAAGATGAAAGGAATGCAATGGAACGTGTTCTTTTGCATTTTGCACACTTTGAAAAGACAGCCGAGCGAATAGGCGAAAATCTATATTCAATAAAAGTTTATTATGACAAAGAGGATGAAACAGAGATAGTAATCCGCATATTATCATTTGGTCCAATGATTAAAGTTACGGCACCTGTGCATTTTATAGATTTAATAAAACAAAGATTAATTGAGCAAAAGAAGTTGTGAGCATTATGTTCGCAACTTTTTTTCCGTGATAAGGAAATGAAAATTTTATAGAATAACGGTGTAATCAAAAAGTAAGCTATAAGAAAAAATAAGTGGATAATACTTTTGGCATACCAATTAAGAAAGAGGGAGTGGTATTATGTTGGAAATAAAAGGAAAAGTAAACACAGCAATATGTTATGCTAAAGTTATAGATGAAGGGGCAATAGACCAGATTCAAAGAATGTGTGATTATAATTTAACAGAAGGCTGCAAAGTCAGAATTATGCCTGATGTGCACCAGGGAAAGGGTTGTACCATAGGAACAACAATGACGGTTAAGGATAAGGTTTGTCCTAACATTGTTGGAGTTGATATTGGCTGTGGAATGTACACTGTGAAGTTGGCTGATAAAACGTTGGATTTTGAAAAAATAGATGAGGCGTGTCATTATATTCCATCAGGAATGAAAGTGTGGGAAGGAAGAATGGAAAGATTTGACCTTACACAACTTCGCTGTTACCGAGCTTTGAAAAATTCAAAAAGACTTGAGCGTTCTTTGGGAACACTTGGAGGGGGGAATCATTTTATAGAAATTGATAAGTCATCTGATGGAACGTATTATCTTGTAATTCATTCAGGAAGCAGAAACTTGGGAAAACAGGTAGCAGAAATATACCAGCAACTTGCAATTGATCTTCATTCAGGAAAAGAGGAGTATTTCAAAAAAAGAGATGAAATTATAAGTACATATAAAGCAGAAGGACGACGAGCAGAAATACAGAATGTTTTGAAAGAACTTAAAAAAGAATATACATCAAATGAACCGGATGTGCCTATGGATCTTTGCTGGTTATATGGAAATTTTATGGAAGATTATCTTTATGATGTGGAAATATGCCAAAGATTTGCCAAGAGAAGCAGAGAAAAAATGGCTGAGATTATTTTGGAAAGAACAGGAATGACGGCTAAGGAGCAGTTCCATACAATTCATAATTATATTGATGTTGACGAGATGATTCTTCGAAAGGGTTCAATTGCAGCTCATAAGGGTGAGAAAGTTTTGATTCCAATTAATATGCGTGATGGCTCAATTATTGCTATGGGGAAAGGTAACCCGGGATGGAACTATTCGGCACCTCATGGGGCAGGGCGTGTAATGTCAAGAGCAACGGCTAAGCAGACAGTAAATATGGATGAGTATAGGGAGGCAATGAAAGGTATTTATACAACATCAGTAAACGAAAATACAATTGATGAGGCACCTATGGTTTATAAATCTTTAGATGATATAATTGATGTAATTAATGAGTCCGTAGATATAATTGAAGTAATAAAACCGGTATTTAATTTTAAGGCATCAGAGGATCAAAGACCATGGAAAAAAGAAGGAGATGAATCAAATGGAAAAGCTGATTTGCAGTAAGCTTCATGAAATTGAGAAAGAGAATAATGTTAAAATATTGCTGGCAGTTGAATCGGGAAGCAGAGCCTGGGGATTTGCTTCCCCTGACAGCGATTATGATGTAAGATTTATATATGTACGACCAAAGGAAGATTACCTTCGTCTTGAAAATGTTAGGGACGTTATAGAATTGCCAATTGATGATGTGTTAGATATTAATGGTTGGGATTTGCAGAAAACACTTAGACTGCTTTATAAATCAAATCCAACATTGTTTGAATGGTTTTCTTCTCCAATAGTATATTTAGAAACAGACTTTGCTGACAGATTTAGAAAAATTATGGGAGAATATTTTTCTACAAAGAAAAGCCTGTATCACTATATAAGTATGGCAGAGGGAAACTATCGTGAATATCTAAAAACTGAAATGGTAAGGGCAAAGAAATATTTCTACGTACTAAGACCAGTGTTGACATGCAGATGGATTCTTGAAAGGGGAACACCGCCACCGATGTTGTTTAGAGAATTAATGGAAAGTGAACTTCCAAAAGAACTAGTGCCGGAGGTAGAAAAACTTCTGGACTTGAAAATGAACTCACCGGAAATAAAAGAAATTCCACGCGTTGACAGAATCAATAAATACTTAAATGAATCAATTGAGGAAATAAAATTTAAGTTAAAATCAGTGGGAGAAAATAAAGAAGTGCAGTGGGAAGAATTGAATAAAGTGTTTTTGGAAGAGATTGATTAGCATATGTACCTCAAAAATCAAGAAAATAATTATATCTGGGTACAGGGCGCAAAAAAGGGGCCAAGAGATAGAATGTCTGCAAGTAATAGGTAGTTTTTACAAATTAACTTAATGACATTGTCTCTTGGCCCCTTGTAATTTTTTATCTATTTTTTCTTATTCAAGAAGTACAATACTTCATGTTTTCGTGGGTCTTTTACATTTGGTGCAGGGAATTTAACCTTGCCGAACCACCACTTAAATACTACAAAATATAATCCGATTGAAAGTATGGCTCCGCAGATTAAATCAATGACTGAGTGCTGTTTCAGGAAAACAGTTGAAAGGCAAATGAGAACCGTAAGAACCCATGAAACTTTCTTAATGCGTTTTCTTGAATTAAGTTTCTGCATATGCTTACTTTTAACCAAACAAAGATGAGCAGAAATTGTGGCAAAAACGTGAATGCTTGGGCAAACATTAGTAGGTGTATCGCTAGCGTAAAGGAACTGAACGATAGTTACTAGAATGTTGTTGCGACCAATATCTGTCAATCTTAAATTAAGTCCGTTAGGAAATACTGTGTATACAATAAGTGCAATTGTCATTCCTGTAAACTCATAGGCACACATTCTATAGAATTCTTTCTTTGAATGGTAAAACAAAAAAAGAAAAACAGCAGGTATGTACAGAAACCAAATCAGATATGGTATTACAAACCATTCACAGAATGGAATCATATCATCAAGGGGACAATATATAATATGTAATCCAGCATAATCCGGAGTTATTTTTTGCTCTAATATTAAAAACCATGGCAAATATATAAAAAAATACAATAAAGGCCAGGCGTGTTTGTACTTTGGAAGTTCTTTTTTTACTCTATTCATAACTCACCTTCTAAAATTGTATGAAAATAGCAGAAACTAAATGAGTAACTACCATAATATTTTACATAGAAAAATATCATAAAATAAAAACAAATTATTAAAAATCTGTTATAATACTAAAGAATTTGAAAAAAACATATACATATCTTTAGAAACACATAAAAAGAAGTATAACATCCTTGTGAAAAAATACAAGCAGACATTTACAATGAATATAAAAAAATCAAAATTGATTGTTTTGACACATAAATCGTATAAGAAAAGAAATGATACAAAACATCAAAAATGAAAAAGGAGAAATTAGTAATGAACATTAATCATATTATTGCAAATGAGCTTTCAGTTAAGCTTTGGCAGGTTGATGCAGCAATAAAACTTATAGATGAAGGAAACACCATTCCGTTTATTGCAAGATATAGAAAACCGGTAACAGGTGAATTAAATGATGAGCAGTTAAGAACACTTGATGAGCGTTTGAAATATCTTAGAAATTTGGAAGAAAAGAAGAAAACAGTTGTGGATTCTATAACAGAGCAGGGCAAGATGACAGACGAAATAATGTCTAAAATTGCCATGGCAGAAACAATTGTTGCAGTGGATGATATTTACAGACCTTTCAGACCTAAAAGAAAAACAAGAGCCACAGAGGCAAAGGCTAAAGGACTTGAACCTTTAGCTGATATTTTCTTAAAACAGGAAAAAAACAAAAATCCGGAAGAAGAGGCGAAAGCTTTTGTTAACGAAGAAAAAGGTGTAGCCAATGTTGCAGAAGCAATTCAGGGAGCAAAAGACATAATTGCAGAAATGGTATCAGATAATGATGAGTTCCGTAAGGCTATTAGAAACATAGTTGTTAAACATGGTTTAATTGTTTCCAATACTAAAAATCCTGAGGAAAAAACACCGTATGAAAACTATTATGATTATAGCGAAGGAGTAAATAAAATTCCGGGGCATAGAATTCTTGCCATTAACAGAGGTGAGAAAGAGAAAGTATTAAATGTAAAAATAGAAATGCCGGAAGAAAATATAATTGCATCTTTAGACAAAGTTATTATAAAAGGCGAATCTCAATTTAAACCGCTGTTAAAAGAGGCGATTGAAGATGGCTTTAAACGTCTTATAAAACCGGCAATTGAAAGAGAAATAAGAAGTCAGCTTACGGAAAAAGCTGAAGATGGAGCAATAACTGTATTTGGACAGAATCTTAAACAATTACTTATGCAGCCTCCTATTGCCGGAAGAAATGTTTTGGGCTGGGATCCGGCGTTTAGAACAGGATGTAAGCTTGCAGTTGTAGACAACACAGGAAAAGTATTGTATACAACGGTAATTTTCCCTACAGCACCGCAGAATAAGGTGGCTGAATCAAAGAAGATTGTTCTTGACATAATTAAGAAATACAATGTTAGTCTTATTTCCCTTGGAAACGGTACAGCTTCAAGGGAATCAGAAGCAGTAATTGTTGACATTATAAAAGAATGCCCTACAAAGGTAGAATATATTATTGTAAATGAAGCGGGAGCTTCCGTATATTCAGCAAGTAAGCTTGCAACAGAAGAATTTCCTAATTTTGATGTTGGACAAAGAAGTGCCACATCAATGGCAAGAAGATTACAGGACCCATTGGCTGAACTTGTAAAAATAGAACCGAAAGCAATAGGGGTTGGTCAGTATCAGCACGATATGAACCAGAAGAAACTGGATGAAGCATTATCTAACATTGTTGAAGATTGCGTTAACAATGTAGGCGTTGACTTGAATACAGCCTCAGCACCGTTACTTGAATATGTTTCAGGTATTAGTAAGACTATTGCAAAAAACATAGTTGAGTATAGAGAAGAAAACGGACAGTTTCAAAGCAGAAAAGATTTGCTTTCAGTAGCAAAGCTTGGACCTAAAGCTTTTGAACAGTGTGCCGGATTTATGAGAATAAGAGAAGGAAAAGAACCACTTGACTATACAAGTGTTCATCCTGAAAGTTATTCATCAGCAAAGAAACTTTTAAAAAAATACGGATTTACAACTAAGGATATTCTTGGCGGAAATATTCATTTAACCGACGAAATAAAAGATGTTAAGGAAGTTGCCAAAGAAATAGGCACTGATCCCATAACATTAAGAGATATGATTAAAGAATTGGAAAAGCCGGGAAGAGATCCGAGAGAAGAAATGCCAAAGCCTGTTTTGAAAAGTGATGTTTTAGATTTTGATGATCTAAAAGAAGGAATGGAATTAAAAGGCACAGTAAGAAATGTAATAGACTTTGGTGCTTTTGTGGATATTGGTGTACATCAGGACGGACTTGTACACATATCAGAAATGAGTAACAAATTTATAAAACATCCGTTAGATGTTGTTTCTGTAGGAGACGTTGTAGACGTAAGAGTTCTTAGTGTAGACAAAGAAAGAAAACGTATACAACTCTCCATGAAGAAATAAAAATTAAATATTTTCAAACCATTTTTTTGTAAACTGAAGAAAATTAATTGCCTGTTTGCTAAGTGAAGTGTTTTCATCCCAGGCAATAACTAAGGTTCTAAAGACCTGTTCTTTTAAAGGTACGATTTTAATGTTGGGATATGGTTGAAGTCTGAAGAATTTTTCAGGCATCAATCCTATCCCTTTATTTTTGCTAATCATATAACGAATGGAAGAATAATCGTGGGACTCAAAAGCTACATTAGGAACAAATCCACCAACATTCTTACAAAAATCATCTGTAAAATCTCTTAAATTAATAGAACGATAATAGGCAACAAACTGTTCATCCCGAAGGTCTTTAATGCTAAGAAGAGAAGAACTGCTTAAAGGATTTTTCGTTGAAATAACAGCAACAATAGGATCGTCCATAAGCTTTTCATATTTTAATCCGTTCATATCTTTTTGAGGTTGCATAAAAGTAAAGTCATATCCGTTTTTATTATCTAATGACAACTGATTAACAGAAGAAATAAAAATATCCCTTGTGGAATATAGAAAATCAGCGGTAAGAAGAGAAACAAAACGACTTCCCGCCTGAGTATAAATTTTAATATCTTTGTGTACAGGGGCTTTAAAATGCTCAATGCCACTGTCAATATTATTAAGAGCAGTAGAAACTTTCTCGTAGAAAAATTTCCCGTTGTCATTTAAAACAATTCTTTTGCCCTGTCTGTCAAAAAGCAAAACTCCAAGCTCATCTTCTAATTTGCCAATAGTTTTACTAATAGATGGCTGTGGAACCATGTTTTTCTTGGCGACCATAGAAAAATTCTCCAGTTCTGCAGCATCTTTAAAATATCTTAATTGAAGTAACTCCATAATAACAGCCTCCCTATAATAAATATATATCCATAGTAGTATAGAAAAATATATAAATCAACTAATATTAAAGAATATATATATCTTTAAAGGTATAATGATATAACCTTTTTTGTATTTTACGTAGCAAAGAAAAATAATTATATTTGAATTAGATAAAGAAAGTGAATTTAGGAGGTAAAAAATGAACGTGAAATTAAAGAAAATATTAGCAATGATACTTAGTGTTTGCCTTGTTTTTTCAGGATTAACCTTTTTTAAAGGGATGGAAACAAATGCAGCAGACAAAGGGGATGACACAATGAATATTTTGTTTATAGGAAATTCAATGACATATTACAACACGCTTTGCAGCGTAGTTGAAGGCCTTGCAAATCATTACGGACATAAAGTTAAGTGTACAGCAGCAACAAACGGTGGCTATACACTTATCAGAAATGCAAAAGCCGATAATGTAATAACAGCAATACAAAAAGGTGGATATGACAAGGTAATTATTCAGGACATAGTTGGAAGTTTTGATGCAGATAATCATATGGAAGGTGTTCGGACTATTACTGAAATGATTAAGCAGTACAGCCCTGATGCAAAGATTTATTCATATGAACCATGGCCAACTAAAGATTCAATTCTTGGAGAAAACAGTAAGCTTCCATATTTTACATATTATTACATAAAGGCAGCAAAAAAATATTGTAATGGTGTGGCACCGGCAGGAGAAGCTTTCTACGATATGTATAAAACAGAAGGAAAAGATTACTACTGCACAGATGGCAAGCATCCAATGCCACTTGGAACTTTTGTTTCGGCAACAAGTGTATTCTATACAATATTCCCGGAAGAAGCGCAGAAAACTTTTAGTGGAGACGACTATACATACGTAACAAATTTAATACACAAAAACATTGCATATGTAGGAGCAAGTAATACAGAAGTTTACGACAATGATGAGCTAAATAAAATATCACAGTATTCATATACAAGAGCACATCAGGTAAATGAAGTAATTGAAGCAAATACAACTTATACATCTGTCGCAGGAGAATATGTTGATGCAGATGCAGAAGTAAATCCTGACGAATTAGAACCAATAACAGGTAGTGATGTTGAACGAAGTATATTCGAAGCAACCGAAAATATTGCAAAAGGTTGCAGCGTTGTAGCATCATCAGAAAAAAATGACAAGGCTGCAAATGTTACAGATGGAAAACTTGGCACAAGATGGGAATCAGAGTGGAATGTTGATCCACAGTGGTTATATGTTGACCTTGGCAGCGTAAAAAACATCAACAAAGTAGGCTTCTCATGGGAAGGTGCTTACGCAAAAAGATATTATGTACAGATTTCCAATAATGCAACAGACTGGAAGACAGTTGCAGCAGTAAAAGCAACAAGTGCGAAAACAGTTCAGATAACATTGGATAAAACATATAGCGCAAGATACGTAAGAATGTATGGAACAAGAAGAGGATTAGACGCTTACGGATATTCAATGTATGAAATGGGAGTATGGGAAGCTAAAGAAGTTCCAACAACAGAAATAACTACAACTGTTGATGTAACAACAGAGGCTCCAACAACAGAAGCACCTACAACTACTGAGCCAACAACAGAGGCTCCAACAACGGAAGCACCAACAACAGCCGAGGCAACAACAGAGGCACCAACGACAGAAGCGCCTACAACTACTGAGCCAACAACAGAGTCTCCAACAACGGAAGCACCAACAACGGCTAAGCCAACAACAGAAACACCAATAACAGAAGCAACCACCACAACTAAAAATATTCAGAATGCTTCTACAGAAATTGCAACTGAAACAACTGTTGGACCTACAGTAAAAATAACACCAGCTAAAGTTAAGGTTAAAAAAGTTGCAAGAAAAGCTAAGGGTACAAAAGCAAAAATTTCATTAAAGAAGGTAAAAGGTGCAACAGGTTATGTTGTAAAAATATCAACTTCAAAGAAATTTAAAAAGAAAACAACAATAACAAAAAATGTAAAATTAACAACATTTACATTGAAAAAGTTAAAGAAGAACAAAAAGTATTACATTAAAGTAAGAGCAGTCAGAAAAACAGGAAAAACAAAAGTTTATGGTTTATGGAGTAACCCTAAAAGAATTTAAAGAAAGTTACTTAAATTAGAATAAATTCAGAGTATGTTGTTGAAGGTTTCAGAAAGTGATTATGTAAGAGATTATGTTGCAAAAGCTTATTTAAAGATTAGCTATGCAGACGGAACAAGTGATGGCTTGATAGATGTTAATGGGCTTCCAACATTAGATGATGAAGGATGGTTTGATGAATTTAAATAAAAAACTTTAAAATGTGAAAATATTGTGTTAATATAAAAACGTTGCTTAAATATTTAATACGTAATTAGTTAGAAAAAAACTTTAATGTTTGGCAGGACGTTTTTGTAAAAGATAGATGGCCGAAATTAAGACCATCTATCTTTTTCTTTAAGCAGAGTAGTTGATAGACAAAAAGATAAAATGAACGGAGAAGTTAAAATGAAGTTTAATATTAAAAGCGAAGTAGACACAACTCGTAAAGAAATTGAATCTGCGTTGAAAAGCAATGAGCAGGAAAAACAAGAGGTTCAGTCATATCTTAATAAAAAGAAGAATAACAAAGTAAAATGGGACAGAACTAAGTGGATTATTTCCATAATTCTTTTATTGGCTGGCATTATTTTTATAGGAGTAAACAACGGATTGGCATATAGTACTGTTAGAACAGGACACAAGAAGTACGAAGATGCCAAGGTTTATTATTTAAAATCAGATAGTAAATGTACACAGGAATTTAAAGGTTATGACGGAACCTTGGAAGATATGTCTATTTATATAGACAATCAGGGAAGAGAAAGTTCAAAGGGTTCAATGATTCTTACTGTAGTTGACAAGGATGGAAATGAACTTGCAACTACTTCAAAACCGTTAACAGGAATGAAAACAAGAAAGTATACTCATTTTACTTTTGAGAAGCCTGCTAAACTAAAAAGAAATGAATATTATACACTTATAATTCAGTGTGAAGATGCTTATAATCCACAGAAATTTGGTGTATATACAACAGACAAAAATAACAGTTACTTAAAGAGTGGAACAATTGATGGGCAGAAGTTGGCTGATGGAGAAAAAATAGCCATTTCCATGGAATTTCAGTTTTATAACACAGGTGCTTTAAGAATAATGTTTGGAATGCTTATTCTTTCACTTATTTTTGTTTTAGTACCTTTTGGAGTAATAGAAGAAAAGTTTAATAAGAAGTTTAACAAGAACATCTCACTTGATAAGATTCTTTCGAGAATCTTATTCTGGGTATCTCCTATAGTTGCCTACTTTATGGTTGAAAGTTTGTCATCTTTTACTGTAGGACCTATTTTAGAGTCTTTGTTTACAGTAAGAGGATTGTTAAATATTATTATTTATTATATTGTGCTATTTGTATTTTTTGCAATTACGAACAAGACACAGTATTCAGCTATTTTAATGTGCATAGCAATGTTTGTTCTTGCGTTAACTAACTATTTTGTATTTGGCTTTAGAGGAATACCTGTGCTTGCGGCAGATGTTTTATCAATTGGAACAGCTTTAAATGTGGCAGATAGTTTTGAGTATACATTTGATATATATGTTCTTTGGGCAGTAAGCTTTTTAGTGGCATTCTCAGGAGCAATGTTTAGCTTAAAGAGCTATAAAGGATTAAAATTAAAGAAACGTTTGGTATCAGTAGCAGTTATTATTGCTATTGTTATCGGTGGATATAGTTTCTATATTAATTCAAGTGGAGTAGTAAATGCTGGCATTATTGACAGTCAGTGGAAACCACAGTTAACATATGCTCAGAATGGCAGTGTGTTGTCATTTACAACATCATGGAAATATATTAAGAATAATAAACCTGATGAATACTCAACAGACGACGTTGAAAAAATAGCAAAGAATTTTAAGTCAGATTCAACAGACAAAAATTCTGCAAAAACAAAGAAAATGCCTAATGTAATTGCAATCATGAATGAATCATTGGCAGATTTAAATGTGGATGGACCTTTTGAAACATCAGAGGATTATTTGCCATTTATTCATAGTCTTACAAAAAATACAATTAAGGGTAAACTTTATGTGTCGATTGAAGGGGCAAATACTGCTAACTCAGAATTTGAATTCTTAACAGGAAATTCATTGGCGTTTTTTGCACCAAGAGCAGTACCATATAACAACTATGTTAAGGGCGTTGTTCCTTCATTAACAAGAACTCTTGTATCTCAGGGATATATGGGCAATAATTCATATCATCCATATAAGAGAAGCGGATGGAACAGAGAGAATGTATATAACAGCTTAGGATTTAATCATTTCTATTCAATGGAATATTACAAAAATCCTGAGTTTATAAGAAACTTTATTTCTGACAAAACAGATATGGAACAGATTACAAAAGATTATGAAAAGGCAAGAAGCAAGTCATCTGATCCGTTTTATTTGTTTAATGTTACAGTTCAGAACCACGGCGGTTATGTTGGAAATAGAGGTTTTGTAGATGCTGACATTCAGGTAACAAACAGTATGTTAAGCTCAGATGAAGTAGAACAGTACGTTACATTGGCAAAGAAGTCAGATGAAGCTTTCGAGGAGTTGACAAAATATTTTGAAAAAGTGGATGAGCCAACTATTATTGTAATGTTTGGAGATCACCAGCCACCTCTTAGCACAGATTTTTACAGTAATATTTTTGGAAAGAAAATAGATAATTTTACAGCTAAGGATACTGCAACGTGGTATTCAACACCATACGTAATCTGGGCTAACTATGATATAGAAGAAAAGCAGAATGAGGATATGAGTGCAAACTATTTATCTTCATATCTTTTAAACCTTATTGGAGCGGATATGACAGGATATAACAAGTATCTTTTAGACTTACAGAAAAAGATACCTGTTCTTACCGGATTGTTCTACCAGGGAGATGATGGAGAATTTAGAAATATAGATGAAAAGTCAAAATATACTAAATACATAAATGAATACTCAAAAGTTCAGTATAATGGTTTATTTGATAAAAAACATAGAGTGGAGGATTTCTTCTTCCTAAAAGATGGAGATTATCAAGTGAAAGAAGATAAATAAAAAAAGTTTGAAAAAATAAAAAAAGTTGTTGACAAATGTTGCCTAAACGTATATATTAATAGAGCAGTTTAAATCTGTAAGGGATCTTAGCTCAGCTGGGAGAGCATCTGCCTTACAAGCAGGGGGTCACAGGTTCGAGCCCTGTAGGTCCCATTACATTTTTAAATAAGCAACTTTTCGGCGAGATAGCTCAGTTGGCTAGAGCACGCGGTTCATACCCGCGGTGTCGAGGGT
>OCPS01000063.1_pt1 | contig 122507 bp, 108 predicted proteins | sample 1538651 | NCBI WGS metagenome assembly OCPS01 (sample SAMN04571715, study PRJEB22368) | human gut metagenome | biome: human gut; material: stool | host: Homo sapiens | place: Luxembourg | collected 2012-09-21 | reverse complement strand
CAAATTCTGAAAATACAGGTGGGGCGAGGGTAGAAATATTTTTCCTGAGTAGTCAAGAAACAAGCTAAATAGACCGCAATTAAGCTATGTAAAAGAAATTTTACATGCTTTTATCTAATATGTAAAAGCCTTTTGATAGACATTACTACTACGTTTGCTGTAATCTCATGGAAGAAGGAGGCATACAGAATTATGATAGCTGATAAAATTAAAAATGCTCGTACTATTCTTTATTACATAACTATCATTATAGTTGGGATTATATGCACATATAAGAAGAGAATAATATAACTTTTGTTATTATATCAAATGATTTTTTCATTTAATATAACATTGCATTGGATGAAAAAATCAAATCAAATAAATTTGAAGAATACACTAAGTTAGATGAAAAGATAGGTGTAGAAGACTATATAGAAAAATTCAAAAAACTAATAAAAAGAATATATTTATCAGAATAAAGTGGTTATTGCATATTAAAATTAGAACTAAAGGAGAAACAAAATGAAATTTATTATAGCGTCAGATTCGTTTAAAGGAAGTTTATCTTCTAATCAGGTTAATAATATTATTGAATCAAAAGTTAAGGAAATTTTTCCAAAAAGCTTTTGTGAAAAAATGTTAATCGCTGATGGAGGAGAAGGAACTTTAGAAGCTATTTATGGTGAAGGTGGCAATGGATATGACAAAATAGTAATTGATACAGAGAATCCTTTAGGTAAAAAAATAGATGGATATTATCTTAGAAAAGGTAATATTGCAGTTATTGAAATGGCGCAGGCTTCAGGATTAACGTTAATTGACGAAAAAGAAAAAAATCCTATGATTACAACATCTTTTGGAACTGGAATTTTCATAAAGCATGCAATTGAAAACGGTTGCACTAAAATCTATATAGGAATAGGTGGGAGTGCTACAAATGATGGAGGAATAGGTGCAATGATAGCCCTTGGTTATAGATTCTTGGATTCGGAAGGAAATGAATTGTCAGGAATAGGAGAAAATCTTGAAAAAATTGCAACTATAGATGATACCTTTGCTATAAAAGAAATTTCTGAAGTCGAAACCATTGTCATGTGTGATGTGACTAATACTCTAACAGGTGAAAAAGGTGCAACATACGTTTATGGACCACAAAAAGGTGGTACAGAAGAAATGTTGGAAAAGCTGGAAAAAGGAATGATTTCCTATAGAAAAATTCTGGAAGAATATTTGGGACATTCAATAGAAGGAATTGAAGGGTTAGGTGCTGCAGGAGGACTTGGTGCCGCTTTATATGGATTTTTAAATGGAAAGATGCAATCAGGCATAGATGTGTTACTTGAGTTAAATAATTTTGAAGAAAAATTAGATAGTACGGATATTGTTATTACAGGAGAAGGTAAGACGGATTACCAGTCAGCATGTGGAAAGGTTATCCATGGAATTGCAAGAAAATGTAAGAAATATAATGTTCCGGTATTGGTTATTTCAGGAAGTTTAGGAGAAGAAATTAATCAATTGTATAGTATGGGAGTTAGCGGAATGGAAGCTTCTGTGTGTAACATTATTTCTTTAAATAATGCCATGGACAATGCAGAGAAATATTTATGCTATGCAGCAGAGAGAGTACTTCGTGTACTTAAAACAGGAATGGAGTTAGTACAAAATGAAAAAATATAAAGGAATTATTTTTGATTCAGCTGGGTTAGGCGAAGCATCAAAGTATAGCAAAACTACATACAAGTTAAACAATTTTAAAGAAATATTAGATATAGTATAGTTGGGAGTAATTATAGCAGTAAAAACAGCCTAAAATTAAATATGAGACATATGTCAACTTGTTAACCGGTAAGGGAATATGTAATACTAAACATACCTTATCGGTTTTTTATTCTTTAACATAAATTCTGTTAAAGAATAAAATTAAGTGTACATTATTTTTGCAAATCAGCACATAAATGGGAATGTGAAAATAACGGGAAATATAATAAAAATTTGGAGGCATATGTGATGAATAAAAAATGGGTAGTTATAATTTTAAGCCTGGCGTTGATAATGTTAATAATGCCACAGAACATTACAGCAGAAGACAACAGTGTCAATTATGATAATTTGATAATAGTAAGTGACGACATCGTGTCCGAAGATGGAAGCCAATCCACGGAAACATTTTGGTTCAACAGTATGCTTTGAGGTGGCGCCCGACAATTATTTATCACGTAAGTTTATAGAAGCAGAAATTTGATTAATAGAGATGCAAAGAAAGGGTGCCTTGCAAATATTAGGCACCCTTTCTGTAATATGTAATAATAAATTTTAATAGATATCTAGGTCGTAATCACTAAAGTCGGCATAGTCGAATTTTAATGTTTCTACAACTTTTGTTTTCTTGTTTGTCATTGTAAGAACAGTAAGAAATGCAATGTTCTTTGATAAAAATTTTTTCATAGCACATACTTCTTCTTTTGTATAAATTATTATGTATGGTTAGAATATCAAATCACCTTAATATTTGGGGTAAAGATAAAAAAGACACTTATCCATACAACTTAATAATAACATAAATCACAAGTATATAAAAATAATTTTATAAGTATATTTAAAAATTTAAAAGAATATTTCGAAATACATTTCTAAAATAATGTAAGACTTTACATTGTAAATATGATACAATAGGTTTCATATAGCGAGTAGAAAGGATATTTATTTAATGGAAAAAACGAGGGACGGTTTTAAGAGCGGAACTGGGTTTGTTATCGCCTGTATTGGTTCTGCCGTAGGTATGGGGAATATTTGGAGATTCCCATATATGGTATCAGACTGGGGAGGAATGACTTTTTTGATTCCCTATGTTTTGTTTGTAATTTTGATAGGTTCAACTGGACTTATTGAAGAGATGGCTTTGGGACGTGCGGCTAAGGGCGGTCCTATTAAGGCTTTTGGAAAGTGTACTGAGGTGCACACAGGCAAGAAGAAGTCAGGAGAGATTGTGGGCTTACTGCCTGTAATTGGTTCTCTTGCATTGGCTATTGGCTACACAGTTGTTGTAGGATGGATTTTTAAATATGCATTCCTTGCAATATCAGGTCAGCTTTCAGGAATGGGAAAGAATATGGATGTCATAGGCGGTATGTTTGGAACTACGGCTTCAGCTTTCGGAAACAATACTTGGCTTGTAATTGCGGTGATTGTTACAGCAGTGATTATGGCATTTGGTATTGCCGGAGGTATTGAAAGAGCCAATAAGTTTATGATGCCTTTATTGTTTGCGTTGTTTCTTGGACTTGGAATTTATATTTTTACACTTCCGGGAGCAAGCGAAGGATACAAGTATATTTTTACAATTAATCCTAAGGGATTGCTGAATCCAAGACTTTGGATTTATGCTTTTGGACAGGCATTTTTCTCATTATCAATTGCAGGCAATGGAACAGTTATTTACGGTTCATATTTAAGTGAAACAGAAGATGTGGTAAGTTCAGCAAGAAATGTGGCTATTTTTGACACATTGGCAGCCCTTCTTGCATCATTTGTAATTATTCCGGGAATGGCAGTTGGTGGAGCAGAGCTTTCATCAGGCGGACCGGGATTAATGTTTATCTACCTTGTTAACGTGTTTAACGGTATGCCGGGTGGCAAGATTGTTGGAATTGTTTTCTACATATGCGTATTGTTCGCAGGAATGAGTTCACTTGTTAATTTATACGAGGCACCTGTGGCAACATTGGAAGAAAGATTTGGGTTCAAAAGACCTGTGGCAGTTGGAAGTATTGCCGTTGTAGGTTGCATTGTAGCATTAGTTATCCAGGGAATTGTTTCAGGCTGGATGGATGCAGTTTCAATTTATATTTGTCCACTGGGAGCAATGCTTGCGGCGATTATGTTCTTCTGGGTTGCAGGAAAAGACTTTGCGATTAATGCGGTTAATCAGGGAAGAGATAAGAATATCGGTCCATGGTTTGTGCCACTTGGAAAGTATGTTTTAGTACCACTTGCTTTTATTGCTTTGGTAGCCGGAGCAGTACTGGGCGGAATCGGATGATAAAAAATCTCAATACAACTTCTTGTTGAGACAAAAGTTACCAGTTTACATAATGCCATAAACTTGGAATTTAAAGAAAAACTGGTTTACATAAAATCAAGAAAATATTTGGTATATTGAGAAATACCCCAAAAATTCAGAAATATTGAATTTTTGGGGTACATTTTTTGCAACATAGCTAGTATAAGTAACATATTAGTTTACATAACAATCTAAGGATAAGTCAATATGTGACAATAGCGAGCTTAAAGCAAGAATATGTGACATAACAAGTTTACATAAGTTGAAAACGTACCACAAAAAAATGAAAAATGGTGAAATTTGGGGTACGTTACCGAAAATATGGGACAAATCGAAGAGATGGGAAAATTTGAAAGCTAAGAGCCTAAAGGCTTTCTGTGATAAGTATAAGCCAAAATATGCGGTGAGAACATCCATGTCAGATTTCAGGCAGCAGGATTGGATGACAAACATTCCTCTGTATAATATAGATAAGATATCTGAAATTTTGGATGAATAAAGAAAGATAGAAAAATAAAATACTAAAATAAAAGACAGCCGATTCAGTGAAGCAATTCTTCAGTGGTGCGGCTGTTTTTTTGTGGAAAAACAAGGGGTCAGTTTGTGAAAAAAACGACCATTCCATAGTGGTAAAATTATATCAGAGCTCAAAAATAAAACACATATTTAAGAATTAGGTTAATATTTGAAAAAAATCAATGAGATTTATGAATAAAATTTGTTGTATATGCCTAGAGTGACAATATGTGTCTATGCAAATTTGTATAATTCTTATAAACAAAAAATGGAGGAATGAATATGCAGCTTGAAAGCACTGATAAGATACAACGAGTTCTTGGTATATATAAAAAATTAGTCAGTGGTGAAATTGTTAGCAAGGTTGAGGAAGCTAATAATTATGGAGTAAATGAGAGAAGTATTCAGAGAGACATTGATGATATAAGAAGTTTTATGGAATCAGAAGTAGGGCGAACAGGAATTATAAATAATGTTATTTATGATAGAGAGAAGAAAGGATTTCGTCTGGAACAACAGAATCCGACGGAATTGACTAATGGTCAAATGTTGGCAATCTGCAAGATATTACTTGATAGCAGAGCACTTCTAAAAACAGATATGATAGAAATTCTGAATAAGCTGATTGAAAATTGTGTTACTAAAAATAATCAGAAAGAAATTCTTGATTTAATAAAAAATGAAAGATTTCATTATATTGAACCAAGGCATAAGGTTAGCTTTTTGGACACAATGTGGGATATTGGACAGGCAATCAGAAAATCACAATACATCCATATTAAATATGAAAAAGCAGGAACAAAAGAAATAGTAGAAAGAAAATTAAAGCCGGTGGCAATAATGTTTTCGGAATACTATTTTTATGTAACGGCATTCATCAGTGATGAAGAAATCAAAAAAGATTTTGAAGTTTTAAATGATTCGTTCCCAACAATATACAGAATTGACCGAATAAGAGAGCTTAAAATATTAGATGAGAAATTCTTTATACCATACAGAAACAGATTCGAAGAGGGAGAGTTTAGAAAACGAATTCAGTTTATGTACGGTGGCAAACTTAGAAACGTAAAATTCAAGTATATAGGCGACGATATTGATGCAATACTTGACCGACTTCCAACAGCGCAGATATTAGAAGAAGGAAAAGGCTACTACATTGTGAAAGCAGAAGTATTTGGCAAGGGAATCGATATGTGGTTGAGAAGCCAGGGGGATAAAGTTGAAGTGATGGGATAGAACGGATGAAAAGAAAGTAAGATGATTTAAAGGATGAAGCAAGAATTTAAATGCATAAAGTGCGGATTATGTTGTATGAGCTTAAAAGGAGTAGAGCAAGCGAAGAAACTTGATGACGGAACGGGAGTTTGCAAATATTTTGATAGAAAAAGCAAGTTATGTACTATATATGATACACGACCTGAAATTTGTAATGTTGAAAAAGGTTACAAATTTTTTAGAGATAAAATTTCATATAATGAATATCTCAAATTAAATTATAGAGTATGTGAAGAGTTAAGGAGGACAAAAAAATGATACCAATACTATTAGGAGTAGGTGCTGTATTATACACAGCAGCAAGCCATTCAGCAATTAATGATTTAAAAGAAGAAATAGAAGATATTCAGAATGAATCACAGGATTTGATTGATGAGACAAGAGAATTAATAGAAACAACTAATGATAATCTCAAAGAAGCATTAACTACGGCATTAGAACAACATAAGAAGATTTATCAAACTACATTGAAAAGAGCGACGGAAATAACAGACAAAATAAGAATAAAAGAAAATAATGTTGGATTATATAATGAATCCCAAGAAGTAATTGGCAGAATATCAAATATTAAAGAATCATCATTCACAAAGGCTCCAAATCTTATAGCAGGAGGAATAATTACAGCAGTAGGAATGTCGATAGGAGCCATGGCTGGTGGTGTTATAGGCTCTACAATTGTAGGAGTTAGAATGACAATGAAGGTAGATGAGGCCAAAGAGGAAAGAGCTAGAGTTCGTTATGAGTGTGAAGAAGCAAAAACAGAATGTACAAAGGCAAGATATACAACAAACGCAATAAAAAGATCAGTAGGTGTTGTAGAAAATTTGAATGAACTTTTGAGTGTTTCAGAAAATAATGTTGAATATATTATAAAAAATAAGGGAAATAATACAGAAAATTGGAGCAAACAGGATGTTGACTCAGTAAGAACGATGTTTAATTTAGTTAAAGCTATTTCAGACATTATAAATACAAATATATTAACTGAAAAGGGAAATATGTCAGGGAAGTATAAGAAGTTGATTGATAATGCATCAGAAAACTTTTATGTATAAATCGATGAAATAGGTCGAAGAAGGTGATTTATATGGATGATGAAGAAAAAAAAGGGAACGATGAAATTGCATCACAATATGTTGTGGGGAAAATGGAGAGTTCTCAGTATAGAGCCAGCTATAATGCAAAGAGAGATAGAGCAAAATATGATGATATTGCTAAAAGAAAAAAATTTAGGGATGAGCAATTTGGCAATAAGCAGACAATAGTAGATTCGTATACAGGTGAAACATTACATAAATCAACATCAGCAGCAAAAAATAAATACGGAGACAAAAGGGCAAATTATCATACAGCTCAGACGGACCATACAATCCCATTAGAAACAATATACAATGTATCACGAAATAATCCTTTTCTTTCAGACGAAAAAATAAAAGAGATTGCGAACGACTATAGAAATTATAAGGAAATAAATGGTCATTTAAATCAATCTAAGGGTTCAAAATCAAATATAAAAACAGCCAGAAAAGATCCTAATATGCAAACTAATACAAAAGTAAAAATGGTAAAAGCTGAAATAAAAGCGGGAACAAGAGTATTACAAACTAGTGTATTGGGAACATTGGAAGGGGCAAATAAGGTAGGAATAGAGGCAGGAATTGAAGGCGCAAAAATTGAAGCAGCTATATCTATTGCACAAAATGCAACTTCTTTAGTTAAAGGAGAGGAAGATGCTGGAGAGTTTGTATATAACGTTAGTACAGATATCGCTAAATCAGGAGTTACGACATATCAAATGGCAATTTTAAACAAGAGCGTGGAATGGGTAACAACAGAGGCAGCAGATCAAATAGCAAAACAAACATCTAAAACAGCATTAGAAAAAACAGGTGAAAAAGTTAGAACTAAGCTACTGGATATTAAAAATGCTGATGCATTAGGGCGAATTGTTAATGCAACAATGGAAGTAGGTAAGTCAGTAAAAGGGTATTTAGATGGGGAATTGGATGAAGCTGAATTAGCAGATGATCTTTCTGAAAAAGGCAGCGGAATGGCTACAGCATTGTTAGCTGAGACAATAGCAAAACAAACAGCGCTTGGTACAGTTATAGAAGCTGGTGGACTTGCAGGAGGGATAGTTGGTGTTGTTGTAAGCACAGTAGGTTATATGGTCGGAACTGCAGTTTACAATCAGGTAAAAAAGAGGGCTATAAAAATAGCAGAAATAGATGAAAACATCGAAAAGTTTAACCGTATGGCAGATCAGGTATTGGAATACAGACAACAATTGGAAAAGAATTTAAAAGAACTTGAAATAAAAAATACTGAGACTATAATGAACTCATTTAAGAAAATGGAGCAAAGTATTTTCGATAATGATGTGAACACGTTTACAAACTCGCTTAATGATATTTGTGAAATTTTCGGAAAAGAAGTCAAATTTAAAAGTAATAAAGAGTTTCTGGACTTTTGGAATGATCCTAATATGGTTTTGGAAATTTAAGGTAGCAAAATTTATAAAAATAAGAAAAGAGAGGAAAGAATATGTTTTTAAATTATTTAAAAGAAGAATCCAAAGAAAATTTTTTGAAATTATGCTTGGCGGCAGCGCAAGCAAATAATGTAATTGAAAAAGAAGAAGAACAACTTATGTATGCTTATTGTAAGGAATTAGGGATTAAAGAACAAATTCCAAGTGGAGATATTGATGTTGAATCTGTTTTGTCTGAACTAAAGGAAAAAACAAATATCATTGAGAAAAGAGTAATTAGTCTTGAAATTTTAGGATTAATGTACTCAGATGGAGAATACGATAGTAGTGAAAAGGAATTTGTTGATGAATTAGTTAACAAATTTGAAATTACTAAAGATGAATTAGAAAAAATTGACAAACTGTTAAATGAATATTCTGAAGTATATAAAAAGATGGTTTCAGAAATCTTTAGAAAGTAAAAAATCATATCCAGATATTCAAAGAGAAAAGGATTTCCTGCATTCCGGGAAATCCTTTTTCCAACAATACTTTATCTTCCACATATGGTACAATAGAACTACCATAAAAAATACACAAAGAAAGGAGTCCCCATGAATCAATTCGCATTAACAAAAAGCATTGATACATACCTAAAGCATAACAATTTAACTATGATTGAACAGTCTTCATGGAACAATGGTGTTGTTGTTTTTAAGATTGAAGATGGGGACGGTTTGCCGAAATCATTGGTTGTTATTTATTTAGAGAAGGATGAACTTCATTTAAAGAATATGGTAAAGCAGCTTTATGGAGAAAGCAGCAACAGCTCTAATCTTATTCAATGCATAAGTATGTATGAGGAAAGTGTTGAGGACGGAATTATTATTTACATAGTGACGGAAAGGGTGAATCAGTTAGTTGATTTGGTTTTAGATGGTGGAGATGAGCTAAAGAACAAGACTGAGGAAGAAAAGAAGATTTACCTTTATGAGATTATGTATGATGTTGGAATGAGCGCAAAGTATTTGAAAAGCAGGCTTTCCAAGTTAAATATTTTTGTTAACAATGAAGAGTTGTGCGTTGATGGAAGTGGAAAGGGCAAGTTGTTGCTTTTTGATTTGATTAAGAATCAGGTAATGATTAACAATGAAGCTTATGAGATTTCAAGGCTTGTAAAGCAGGTTGCCAATGGACTGTGTACAGGGATTAATATTGATGTTAAGGAACAGACTATTGAGCAGCTTAACAGGGAGTGCCTTGAACAGATTGAGCATAGCAGGAAAAAGAATCAGCAATACAAATTAATTTTTCAAAGTAATATTGAAAATGCAAAAAAGGGAGACGAAAAAGCCCAATATGTGGTAGGCTATATGTATTACAAAGGAAAAGGAGTTCCAAAAGATTACATTAAAGCAGCAGAATGGTACAAAAAATCAGCAGAAGGTAGTTATACTAAGGCACTTAATAATCTTGCCTATCTTTATCAAAAAGGAAAAGGTGTAAACAAAGATATACATAAAGCTGAACAATTATTGCTTAAATCGGCAAAGCAGGGGGATGATGTGGCATGTTTAAATCTTGGGATTTTATACCAGACAGGAAAACTTGGAACAGCCAATATGGAAGACGCAGAATACTGGTATAGGAAAGCTATGGATAAAGGAAATCCTGCAGCGACAAGGATATATAGAAGAATCCAAGCAATGGAGCAAAAAGAAAACTAATATACAGAACAGATATACGGAGCAGAAAGAAAACTAATATACAGGACGGAGACAGGATGAAACATATAAACACTACAGATATGTATTTTCAGGTAATTAACTGTGAAGAAATAGATGAATTAAAGCAGATTTTGAACAAATACAGTCCATATTATTCTAATTGGAGGGATTACGTTAATAATGTTATGTTAACCAATGGACTGTCATATGAAAAACTAGGCAAGAAATGTGGTTTTAGCAAGAATACAATTAAAGGTTGGGTAAAAAACAACTGTATGCCTAAATCAAGAGAGAATTTTATAAAGTTTGGTATGGGTCTAAGATATAATCTACAGGAGATTAATTTTGTACTTCAAAGATACGGCAAGTATCCAAGACTTTATTCTAAGTCATTGGAAGATGCCATTTGTATTTATATTATTTCCCATTATCCAAAGGACGAAAGCATAAATCCATATGACGAATATGAGAAAATTAAAGCCAATTTCCTTAATATTTTGAAAACAAAAAATAAAAGAAAGTTTCTTGCAGATTCACCTAATAGTACAATGGATATGGAAAAGAAAATTATTGGTTTTTCTAATGAAAAGGAACTGGTGGATTTTGTAAGAAAGAATGAAGTAGAATATTTAAACAGTTATTATAAGCTGATTGATTATATTGAAGCCTATGTTAAAGCGGAAAATTTAGGAGGTTCTTATCATAGCCTGATTGAAAATGAGAAGCTTGATAAAGGATTTGAAAAGATGATTTCAAATCTTAAAAACTGGGGCGAAGTTCCCAACAGACAGCGCCTTATGGCTTTAGGTATTAAGCTTAATATGTCTTGTCTTGAAATAAACCAGTTGCTATGGTATGCCAATATGGAGAAGCTTTGTCCAAAGGACAAGATAGAATGTATAATTCTTTATGTGTTGTCTAATCTTGATGTGGCAAATCCCACATATCAGACTAATCATATGGCGCTTGTAAGTGCTTATTCCGACAATCCACATATAGAAGAACAGTGTAAAAATCTTCTTGTTGAGCTAACAGGACTAAAAACTTCTGAGGAAATACAGGAAGAGGTACAGTATTATATTAAGGATACATTACAATCACTTGATTTGGAGGATGACAATTATGGAATACTTCAGTTGTTTATGGAAGAAAATAAGTAGAATAGTTATTGTTGTTATTGCATTATTTTGTGTTGGAAGTATTATGCCGGAAGAAGTTAAGGCATATGAAGGGGTGGACTTAAGATATAAAGAGGAAGGCAAGCACAATTTATATGATTCAAAAAGCTATACACATAATGGATATTTAAGAGTTTACTTTGATGAAACACAAGGATATGAACCGGGAGTTTATTTGTATCTATCATTTTATGATTGGACTGTAAAGTCTAATTATTCATTTTCTGTTTATATGGACAATGCACTATTATTACAGGGAATGTGTTCAGATTATCTGGAAGATTCAAAAGGATGGGCATATAAATATATCTTTATTCCATTACAATATTTTAAAGAACTGAATCGTCAGCATGTTATAACAATGTATACAATGAGTCCTTCCGGACAAATAGGCGATAGTGTTGTTAATAACATTACGTTGTACAAACCATTAATAAAAAACAATACAACTGTTTCAGCAAAACAGATTAGCGGAAAAAAATCTGTAAAACTGGAATGGGGTGAAATGACAGGTGCAAAAAAATACTCTGTTTATCGTTCAGATAATTTAAATGGAAGATACGAAAAGATAGGTGAAACTACATCAACTAATATTTCAGATAATGAAGTTAAGAGTGGCAATAAATACTACTATTATGTGGAAGCAAAATACGTTGATTGTGATGTTTTAGCTACAAACAAGACATCAGTAGAAGTAAAAAAGCCAGAACTATCAATTCCGAAAATAAAAGTAAAAAAGAAAAGAAAAACTCTAAATATATATTGGGGAATTATACCTGATTCAAGTAAAGGTATAGAAATATATATGAAAGAGGGGAAAAATAAGAAGTATAAGAAAGTAAATACAACTACTAATTTAAAGAAAAATAAAAACAAAAAAGGGGCAGTTGGAATTACAGCTTCAAAAAAATACTTAAAAAAAGGAAAAAAATACAGTTTTAGAGCAAGAACATATACTTATTTTAACAATGAAAAAATTTATGGAAAATGGTCTAAAACAGTTAGCATTAAAGGATAAGATAATAGGAAGTGCTTATGAGAAATAATAGATTATGGGAAAATATAAATAAAATAAGTATAGTGTTTGTTTTTACAGTGATGTGTGTAATTACCGGTGTTACTAATGTAAGAGCTGATGATGCAAGGTGTACTTATTATAGAGAAATAACAGAAGATGAAAATTTGACTGTGCATGGAGTTCAGATTAGGTATGAAGAAAATAGTAATTCACTAAATCCGCCAGAGGTAAGATTAGACTTTGAATATATATCAGACATTAAAAAGGGAAGCGTATTTAGTGTTTATCTGGATAATAAATGTTTAAAAAGAGACACATGTATTGTTGGGCAATATGAGTCAGTTTCAATAGAACCGGAAAGTTTTATGGAAATGAATCGTAGGTATACACTTGCGTTATATACTGAGGATAGCAATGGAATAGTGTATAACGTGAAAAAGTATTACTTGATTTTTTATAAGCCCCTAGTGAAAAAGGCTACTACTGTTTCAGCCAGTCAGGTTTACGGCGAAAAAGCAATTCGGGTTAAATGGGATAAAATAGTTGGAGCACAGAAGTATTATATCTACAGGGCAACTAGTGAGAATGGCATGTATAGAAACATAGGTGTCTGCACAGAGCCAAATATCATTGATGACCAAGTGAATATAGGAACGAAATATTATTACTATATTGAGGCAGCTTATGTTGATGATGATAGAGTTACAACTAACAAGTCCTCAGCTACTGTAGTTTCATCAAAGATAAAATTATCAGGTCCAAAGATTAAAATTAAAAGAAAACATAAGACATGGCAGGTTTATTGGGGAACTATATCAGATGAAAGTAACGGTATTGAAGTTTATATGAAAAAAGCAAATGGAAAATACAAAAAAATCAATACTACTACTAAGATAAAAAAACGAGAAAGCAAGCGTGGAATAGTTGGAATAACAAGTTCTAACAAGGCATTAAGGCCAGGGGTAGAATATAGCTTTAAGGCAAGAACTTTTAGATGGGTTAAAACTAAGAAAGTTTATAGCAAATGGTCTAACACAGCTACAATTATAAAGCGTGGTCAAAAGAATTCATCAATAAAGTTTAAGACACTAAAAAAATAGATAAAACCGGGAGAAAACAATGGATTCTATTTTAGGCAGAACAATACTTGGATACAGGGTAGTGGAAAAAATAGGTTCAGGTGGTTTTGGCAATGTATATAGAGTGGAGCAAAATAACATTGTAGGAAATACCACAAGGGCATTAAAGGTTATAACACTACCGGGCGAAAATGAATATATAGAAATATTAAACTCTATGGGCGGAGACAGGGAGAAGACGAATTCTTATTTCAAAAAGGAATTGGATCGTGTTCTTAACGAGATTAGGGTTTTTTCGTTGATTTCTGAAAAAGATAATCATAATATTGTTTCCTATTATGAAAGTGATGTGGAGCAGACAGGTGAGTTTAGATATAACATTTATATTTTAATGGAAATGCTTACACCTCTCACAAAGTGGCTGCAGGAGAACAACCTGACAGTTGGAGAAGGTCTAAAGATTGGTATTGATATATCAAGCGGATTAAGTATTTGCCACGAAAACAACATTATCCACAGAGATATAAAATTAAGCAATATTTTTGTGTCAAAAGACGGAACTTTTAAGCTGGGAGACTTTGGCGTTTCAAAGCGAATGAACGATACAACTATGGCAGGAACCCTTAAAGGTACGCCTAATTACATAGCACCTGAGATTTATATAGGACAGAAAAAATATAACAGTTCAGTTGATAATTATTCTCTTGGAATACTTTTGTATTATTTGTTTAACAAGAAGAGATTTCCATATTATCCTGATTTTCCATATGAATATTCAACAGAAGATGAGGACAGAGCTTTCTATAAAAGAATGAAATATGAAGAATTAAGTAATCCGGTCTGTGCACCTAAAACAGTTGCCCGAATTATAAAGAAGGCAATTTCCAAACCTGATGAAAGATATAGAAAGACAGAACAGTTTCTTGAAGATTTGATGGAGGCAAAAAATAATCTTACGGAAGATGAACTTAATACGCCAATTGGTTTTGAACCGGTAACAAAAGAATCTCCAATAGTAAATGAGAAAGAGGCAAATCTAGTTGAAAATCTGTATGGGCAAACTGATGAAAGCATAAGTTTTGAGCAGTATGGCATAACAATGGAAGATACAGATTCGATTAAGGGGCAGAATGCTTTGACGGATGATGAAGCAGAAAAAAATAACCGGGCAAAAATAGATTATAATTATGTGACAGACGGAAAAAACGGTAATAAATTAAGTAGTGGTGGTTCAGAAATAAACAAGCAGGAACTTACCAATGAATCTTCTAGTGAAAAGAGCAAATATAAGTGGCTTCTCATTGGTGCAATAATAATCACCTGTAATGTAATGATTATTTTGTTGGCGGTATATGGAGTAACTAACAGAATAAATAACACTCAGGGAGAAAGTAACAATATAGGAAACATAGGAGAAACTATAGCGCAAACAGCCATAGAAGAAACAACTATTGCTGAAACAACTGTGGCTCAGACAACCGTGCAGGAAACTACATCACAGCAACCGGTTACCACAACTGTACCTGCAACTACTAAAGCAAAAAAGAAAAAAGTCAAGAATACCACTACGACGAAGGCTTCAGGCAGCAGTTCTAAAAAAAGCAATGATGATGATTTTAACTTTAAAAATGTGGTAGAATAGTTATAATTAATTACAAAGTAATAGTACGGAAGTGATTATATATAACGACAGCACATATAATTAGGACTTAATCGCATAGGAGAAGTTATGAAGATTGCCATTGTAGACGACAGCAGTTTGGATAGAGATTTTTTAAAGAACGGATTAGAAATAATCTTTGAAGAGAGAAACATAGAGAACCTTGAAATACAGGAGTTTAGCAGTGGGGAAGAGCTGCTTAATTATCTAAGAGAGAATCCTTCAGATTTTTTCCACATTATTTTTATGGATATTTATATGGAAGATTTAACAGGTGTGGAGACGGCAAAAGCAATTAGAAAGACTGATGAACAGGTGAAAATTGTATTTATTACAACAAGTAATGAGTTTGCCAGTGAAAGTTATGAGGTAAGAGCAGAGGATTATTTGATTAAGCCTTTTGACGGCCAGCGGATGAATAAGATTATTGACAGATTTTTTAGAAAAAACAAAGAAGTTAAGATTTTGGAATTCCCCAACGGCAGAAAGGTTTCTGTTAATTCTATTGTCTATACCAGTTTTTCAGGACATTACGTAACTGTTTTTATGAAAGATGGATAGAATGTGCAGATAAGATGCACTCAGAAGAATTTTGAAAAAATAATTGGACCATATCCTCAACTTATATCAAGTTTCAAAGGCGTTATAGTTAATTTGGAACAGGTTGACGGAATCGAAGAGGACAGATTTAGAATGAAAGATGGTGAATTTGTTCCAATTAGCAGAAGAAAGTATGGTGAAGTGAAGAAGCAATATACAGATTTTCTTATGAAAAAATTAACGGAAAAGGAGGAAACGTAAATGACCTCTTTTAGAATGTTTGAAATTATATTGTATTCAATGGTTAGTCTTTTGCCATATTTAGGACTGGCGTTGTATCCTTTCGAGGACAAGTTTAGAATGTCCAAAATTAAGTTAAGCGGATGCATTGTTATTCTTACGGTAATTCAAAGTGCTCTTGGAATATATGCAACAATGTGTTCACAGGAACAGAAAGCTTTATTTTCACTGCTAAGCACAGTATGCTACGGTGGATTTTATTTTCTTGCAATAAAAGAGAATGTAGGAAAACTTGTATTTGTTTTATTAATAGTATCTAATTTTGCCAACTTTGTTGTAATGTGTGCAAAGTGTGTGGAAGGTCATATTTTTCCACAGCTTGCAGTTGAAAACAACAAATGGTCTTTTTCTTTATGCACAATGATAGTGCAGCTTATTTTTATTCCACTTTTATTTTTATATTTTAAAAAGTATATAAAAGGGGTGGCTCATATAGAAACGGGAAAAAAGATTTGGAGATTTTTGTGGACAATTCCGGCAACTTTTTATCTGTTCTGGTATCATGGGCTTTATTTTAATACAAAATCATCAATTGAGTTAGCAATGGACCCGGTTAATATGATTTTTACGTTTTTTATTAATCTTGGAGCTGTGGTTGTTTATACGGTTATTGTTAATTCTATGGCTGAATTTCAATATAATCTTAATTTGGAAGAAGAAAAGAAACAGCTTGAAATTGAAAATCTTTGTTTTGAAAATATGAAGAAGCAAATGGAATTTACAAGGAGGGCACGTCACGATTTGAAGCATCATATGAAGGCTGTTCACACAATGGCAGAAAACAATGAGTGTAAGAAAATTACAGAGTACATAGAAACATATTTGGAACACGTGTCATTAAAGAAGCCTTTGGTTTATTGCACCAATTTTACTTTAAATGCACTGATTGTATATTATGTTCAGCAGGCGGAAGCTCACAAAATAAAGTTAAAGTTAAATATTGAGTTGCCGGAAGAAACCAATGTTAAGGAGGCAGATTTAACAGTATTGTTTGGAAATCTTTTGGAGAATGCAATTGATGCCTGTGATGAGGTGCAGGAAAATAAAAGATATATTAATTTAAAAATCTACAAGCCTAATTCAGATTCAATAGTTTTCTATATTGAGAATGGTTTTAATGGAAGTATTAAAAAGAAAAATCAGCAATTTCTGACAACTAAGGCTAACGGCAACGGTATTGGAATTGAGTCGGTAAAATATGTTGTTCACAAATACAACGGAGACGTTAATATAAAAACAGACGAAAACAAATTTATCGTTTCAGGAGTTTTATTACAACCACTTGACGCCACAAAATAACCGTTGGACGCCAGCTTATAGATTTCTTATATATTATTTTTTTATAATAATGTTGTAATAGACAAGGTACGATAAAAAAGGAGGATAATATATGAGGAGAAAATGGAAAAAATTACTAAGCACAACATTGGCATTGGCAATGGTTGTAACAACTATTGGTGTACGTGAAGTGCCGGTAAGTGCAGCGGAAGAAGAGAATACAAATGAGAGTGTGGTTTATATGGATAACATGGCATATGATACCACAACAGGACATTTTTATAAGTTAAGTAGTGTGGGAACATACGAGCAGGTAAATGCAGAAGCTAAGAAAAGTGGCGGCTACCTTGCCTGTATTTCTTCAGCAGAAGAGAATGAGATAGTTGCAAAGGTTTCAAGTACAGGAAAAACAACTACATCATCTTATATTGGACTTACAAGAAATGCAGAGAACCTTCAGGAATGGTTGTGGGCAGATGGAAGCGAAGTAAATTACACTAATTGGAACGAAGGTGAACCTAACAGTGAAAATGAAACAGTAGCGGAAATTTACGATAGCACAAGAAGTCCAGGTGCAGAAAAATGGAATGACTGTACTGTGTCAAGTAGAAATACAGGTGTCATAGAATACAATGAATGTATTCATCCTGAATCACAGTATGTTGTAAAAAATAAAACTTTTGCAGACTGTGAACAGGGAGGTTACACAGGAGATACTTATTGTGGATTTTGTAATGAAAAGATAGCAGACGGAAAAGAGACAGAGCCGGGAGGACATGCAGAGGCTGTTATTGATGAAAAAACAGTAAAAGAGGCAACATGTACAGAAGAGGGCTATACAGGCGATAAGATTTGCCCTACATGTAAGAAGGTTTTGGAACATGGGAAAACAACTCCGGTCAATGGACATACAGAGTCAGAAGAGCTTCGTAAGGTTAGGGAAGCAAGCTGTTATTTAGATGGTTATACAGGTGAAACATATTGTATAGTTTGTGGAGAAACATTAGAAGCCGGGGATGCCATTACAAAATTAGAACATGAATATGAAGATAATGTATGTAAAAACTGTGGAAGAATTAATAATGCCCAGTTAGATACAACATATACATCAAAGACAACAAATTTATATCCGTTCCAGGTAATACAGTTTAAGGCACCTGAAAATGGAAAGTACAAGTTTCATTGTGAAAATATTACAGTTTGGGATTCATATGGCTATTTATTTAAAGAAGAAAACTTTAATGACCAGGTTATAAAAGGCGGAATAGAAAAGTTTAATGCAAAATTAGAAAATTCGAATGTAGAGAATTCAAGATTAGATGGTTTTTGGGGTGTTAATGATGATGGGGGTAAAAATGGTGCACCTGCAATGACAGAAGAATTAGAGAAAGATAAGACATATTATTTCGTTTTAGGTACTTATTATGCTTATACATATACAGGAGAATTTAGCGTAACAATAACATGTACTCACGATAAAACACATATAGAAGGAAAAACTTTATCGGATTGTACAGTTGGAGGTTATACAGGAGATACTGTCTGTGATACATGTGGAAAAGTTGTGGAACAGGGACAGACTTTGGAACCGGGTGAACATCAGGAAGCAGTATTAGATGTTAAAGATGCAACCTGCTATGTAACGGGTTATACAGGCGATACATATTGTAGTGTTTGTAATATAAAATTAGCAGAGGGAACAGTTACTCCAAAACTTGAACATGAATATGAAGATAATGTATGTAAAAACTGTGGAAGAATTAATAATGCCCAGTTAGATACAACATATACATCAAAGACAACAAATTCATATCCGTTCCAGGTAATACAGTTTAAGGCACCTGAAAATGGAAAGTACAAGTTCTATTGTGAAAATATTAAAAATTGGGATTCATATGGCTATTTATTTAAAGAAGAAAACTTTAATGACCAGATTATAATAGACGGAATAGAAAAGTTTAACGCAAAAAAGGCAGATTCAGGTGCAGAAATACCTACGTTGAGTGGTTATTGGCAGTGCGACGATGAACATGGTAAAAATAGCGCACCTGCAATAACAGCAGAATTAGAGAAAGATAAGACGTATTATTTTGTTGTAGGACCTTATTCAACAGCTACAGGTGAATTTAGAATAACAATAACATGTGCTCACGAGAAAACACACATAGAAGGAAGAACTTTTTCGAATTGTATAGTAGGTGGCTATACAGGGGATATAGTCTGTGATACATGTGGAAAAGTTGTGGAACAGGGACAGACTTTGGAACCGGGTGAACATCAGGAAGCAGTATTAGATGTTAAAGATGCAACCTGCTATGTAACGGGTTATACAGGCGATACATATTGTAGTGTTTGTAATATAAAATTAGCAGAGGGAACAGTTACTCCAAAACTTGAACATGAATATGAAGATAATGTATGTAAAAACTGTGGAAGAATTAATAATGCCCAGTTAGATACAACATATACATCAAAGACAACAAATTTATATCCGTTCCAGGTAATACAGTTTAAGGCACCTGAAAATGGAAAGTACAAGTTTCATTGTGAAAATATTACAGTTTGGGATTCATATGGCTATTTATTTAAAGAAGAAAACTTTAATGACCAGGTTATAATAGACGGAATAGAACAGTTTAACGCAAAAATGGAGAATAATGCTGGAGACGATCCTAGATTAAAAGGTTATTGGTATACTAACGATGATGATGGCGTAGGCTCGGCACCTGAAATAACCGCAGAATTAGAGAAAGATAAGATATATTATTTTGTTGTAGGACCTCATTCAACAGCTACAGGTGAATTTAGCATAACAATAACATGTGCTCATGAGAAAACACACAGGGAAGGAAGAACACTTTCAGACTGTACAGAGGGTGGTTACACAGGTGATGTTATTTGTGATACATGTGGAAAACTTGTGGAACAGGGACAGACTTTGGAACCGGGTGAACATACAGTTGAGGTTGTGGATGCCAGAGAAGCAAATTGTTATATCGAAGGAAAAACAGGTGAAGAAAAATGTTCAGTATGTGATAAAGTATTAAAAGAAAATAAGGCAATACCAAAGCTCGAACATAAATATGAAAATGATATTTGCAAAAACTGTGGAAGAATTAATAATGCCCAGTTAGATACAACATATACATCAAAGACAACAAATTTATATCCGTTCCAGGTAATACAGTTTAAGGCACCTGAAAATGGAAAGTACAAGTTTCATTGTGAAAATATTACAGTTTGGGATTCATATGGCTATTTATTTAAAGAAGAAAACTTTAATGACCAGGTTATAATAGACGGAATAGAACAGTTTAACGCAAAAATGGAGAATAATGCTGGAGACGATCCTAGATTAAAAGGTTATTGGTATACTAACGATGATGATGGCGTAGGCTCGGCACCTGAAATAACCGCAGAATTAGAGAAAGATAAGATATATTATTTTGTTGTAGGACCTCATTCAACAGCTACAGGTGAATTTAGCATAACAATAACATGTGCTCATGAGAAAACACACAGGGAAGGAAGAACACTTTCAGACTGTACAGAGGGTGGTTACACAGGTGATGTTATTTGTGATACATGTGGAAAACTTGTGGAACAGGGACAGACTTTGGAACCGGGTGAACATACAGTTGAGGTTGTGGATGCCAGAGAAGCAAATTGTTATATCGAAGGAAAAACAGGTGAAGAAAAATGTTCAGTATGTGATAAAGTATTAAAAGAAAATGAAGTAATACCAAAGCTTGAACATAAATATGAAAATGAGGTATGTGTTAATTGTGGAAGAATAGAGAATGCTAAAAAAGGCACAGAATATTCTTCATATATAACAGAAAAATTACCAATTCAGGTAGTAGAATATACTGCACCGGAAACAGAAAAAATTATTTTTGAATGTAACAATACAAGATATTGGAATAGCATCGGATACTTGTTTGACGAAACAAATTATAGCGATGAAATGCTTATGGATGAACTTGAAAAATATTATTCAGGAGATAGCGATTATATAAGCTTTAAAAACTATTTGGCAGAAAATGAGTATGGTGGAGGAACGGGTGCTCCGGCAATTAAGTATAAAGTTCAAAAAGATAAGAAATACTACTTAGTTATAGTGCCTCAAGAAAATGATTATGGAGAATTTACTGTAACAATTGATTGTCCACATGACAGAACACATGTAGAAAATAAAGCAATTAAAACATGTTCAGAAGGTGGTTATACAGGAGATGTTATATGTGATTTATGTGGAAAAGTTGTAAAACATGGTGAAAACATAGAACCTGACAGTGAACATAATTACATTAATTATAAGTCAATTGAACCTACATGTAATGAATATGGTAAACGTTATTTAAAATGTGTGAATTGTGGAAATGAGAAAGTTTTAGAAGATGAAGACTATGGATATGCAGATCATAGGTATGTCTTAGTTAATAGCGTAAAGGCAACATGTACAACTGACGGATATTTAGGTGACAGTAAATGTAAGTATTGCGGTTTGGAAAATGAAAACCAGCCGGAAAATAAGGTCATAAAGGCATATCATAATATGGATCCGGAAGAAATAGATTCATGTTTGATAAATGATTATAAAAGTGTAGAAGCAACATGTGAAAAAGAAGGCTACACAGGAGATGTATATTGCACAATATGCCATAAAGTTATTGAAGAAGGCAAAACAATTGAGAAATTAGAGCACTCATTTAAAGATGGCAAGTGTATGGAATGTGGCGCTGACGAGGAAGTAGTAAAAAGCGAGAAAGACGGTTACTATGAAATTTCTACATTTGACCAATTAATTACATATTTGAAAAATGTAGAGTCAGGAATCAGCGGAAAACTTATAAATGATATAGAGTTTCCGGAAAATTATGATGATGAAGATGACGTTATTGGAAGAAAAACACTGAAAAATAGTACTTTTGATGGCAATGGTCATAAAATATCAGGAATTAATTCAAATGGAACTCAAACAAAGTTATTTGATGATATTTACGTAAGTGAAATAAAGGATCTTGAAATCGAATGTAAAGAAAAAGAAGGTGGCAGAGGTTTGGGCGTCTACCTTGCAGATTCTACTATTGATTCAAAATTTACAAACTGTAGTATTACAGGTAATAGGATTGAAATAGACGGTTATTGTTCAGCTATGATAAGGAAAGCATATGCGAGTGAATTTATACATTGTATAAATAATGCAGACATTATATACAACAATGATACGCAGATAGTGGCAGGATTGGTATGCGAGGCAGAGAATTGTATTTTTGATAAATGTGAAAATAATGGAAATATTGCTACCACGAAGGCATATGTAGTTGGTGGTATTATTGCTCAAGCTAAAAATTGTATTATAAAAGACTGTATTAACAGAGGTGACATTACAACTTATGGTTATACAGCAGGAATTGTTGCAGGAGTTACTAATACAGATAATAGACCATGTACAACATCAATAACAGGATGTACAAATGAAGGCAAAGTGGAAAGTATAGCAAAGGGTAATCATACTTATACAGCAGGAATATGTATTATATATAATGGGTCTAATGGATCAACATATGCCGATGAATTAATTATAAATAATTGTGTTAATAACGGTGAAATTGAAGGAGATACAGTAGCAGGAATAATTGGTAACAGTTCTGGAAATTTGAAATTATCAGACTGCGAAAATAACGGTGCCATTAATGGACGATATAGTGCAGGCGGAATCGCACAATGTATAGAAAATAAAAATAGTAATGAGGCTGAAGTAAGCAACTGTATTAATAATGGTAATGTATTTGGTGGCGAAGAAGCAGCAGGAATAATTGATTATGCGGAAGGTATAACTGTTACAAACTGTATAAATAACGGAAATATTTCATCAAATGGTTATGTAGGCGGAATATTTAGTTATACTTCTTCTGTAAAAGGAACAGGACTTGTTAACAATGGTAAAATAAGTGGTTTGGAAGATATTGGTGGAATCAGCGCATATGATGAAGGCAATTCAATATTTAGCAAGTTATATAATACAGGTGTAATTGATGAGGAAAACATAGGTGCACAAGTAAGTAATCTTGTTAAATTGGGAGAAAGTTCAACAGGCGAAGAACTTGAAGAAGAGCATAAGCATGATTATGTTGCATTATCAACAGTAACAAAGGCAACAACTGAAAAAGACGGTTACATAGAAAAAAGATGTAAATGCGGTCAGACAGAAAAACAGCCTATAAAACAGATTAAGAGTGTTGATATTTCAAATACAAAATTTGAATATACAGGAAACAGCATTACTCCAACAGTAACTGTAAATGATACAGATGACAAGGTGATTTCATCTGAATACTACACAGTAACTTACAGAAACAAAGCAACAGGCAAGGCAGTAGATGAAGTAAAGGAAGTTGGAACATACGAAGTAGTTGTAACTTTCAAGGACTTATATGAAGGTCAGGTTGTAAAACAGATTGTTGTTGAAAATACAAATAAGCCATCAAATCCAAAAACTGACAATCCTAATGCTGGGGGTAAGGTATCCGCAAAAGTAACAAAACCTGCAAAGGTTAAAGGTGTTTCTGCAAAGAACAATAAGAAGAAATCATTAACAGTAAAATGGAGAAAAGTAAATGGCGTAAAAGGCTATCAGCTTAGATATGCAACAAACAAGAAAATGAAAAAGGCCAAAACAATAACAATTACAAAGAACAAACTTGTAATCAAAAAATTGGCAAAGAAGAAATATTACATTCAGGTTTGTGCGTACAAAGTAGACAGTAACGGAAAGAAAGTCAAAGGAAAATGGAGTGCAAAGAAGGCTATAAAAGTTAAAAAATAGCAAGTTAGAGAATTATTTAAGTTAGATAATCAGTAAAGCTAGAGAAATAGTAGAGTTAGATAATCATTTAAGTTTACCTAAACGGGGCGCTGTGTCGATGAAGCAATATCGATACAGCGCCTTAATAGTTAGAGAGGATGGAATTTTTTTGTTATAATAAATGAATAAATATGCAGCTAAAGTATTGCCAAATAGGGTGAAAAAAACTATAATTTTTTTGGTGAAAAATTTTAAAAGACTATGTTAGTTGGTGAAAACCAGAGAGAAGATTAAGTAAAAAATATTAGAGGAGAGACTGAAATGAAAACAAGAATTGGTATTTTAGGTTATGGTAACCTTGGAAAAGGTGTTGAATGCGCAGTTAAAGAAGCTAATGATATGGAATTAGTTGCTGTATTTACAAGAAGAGATCCTAAGAATGTAACTATTTTAACAGAAAATGTTCCGGTATGTCATATTGATGAAGCAGCAGACTGGAAAGACAAGATAGATGTTATGATTTTATGTGGTGGTAGTGCTACAGATCTTCCTGTACAGACTCCACAGTTTGCTTCAATGTTTAACGTAATTGACAGTTTTGATACTCACGCAAGAATTCCTGAACATTTTGCAGCAGTAGATAAGGCTGCAAAGGAAGCTGGAAAAGTAGCAGTTATTTCAGTAGGTTGGGATCCTGGAATGTTCTCACTTAACAGAGTTTATGCTAATGCAATTCTTCCAGATGGAAAAGATTACACATTCTGGGGCAAAGGTGTTAGTCAGGGACATTCAGATGCAATTCGTAGAATCAAAGGCGTTAAGAATGCAAAGCAGTACACAATCCCTGTTGAAAGTGCTTTGGAAAGAGTTAGATCAGGTGAAAATCCAGAACTTACAACAAGAGAAAAACATGAAAGAGAATGTTTTGTTGTATTAGAAGAAGGTGCAGATGCTGCAACAGTAGAGAAAGAAATCAAAGAAATGCCTAACTATTTCTCAGACTACAATACAACAGTTCATTTCATTACTGAAGAAGAATTAGAAAAGAACCACAGCGGAATGGCTCACGGTGGTTTTGTAATTCGTTCAGGAAAGACAGGAATGAACAAAGAACATAATCACATTATCGAATACAGCTTAAAGTTAGATTCAAACCCTGAATTTACAACAAGTGTATTAATCGCTTATGCAAGAGCTGCTAAACGTCTTTATGATGAAGGCCAGAAAGGCTGCAAGACAGTATTAGATATTGCACCTGCATACTTATCAGAAATGAGCGATGAAGATTTAAGAGCACATTTATTATAATAAGTAGATAGGATACAAATATTGAAGATTGAAAGTATTGAATTGTAGAGTAGTTGATTCAAAATTAAATTTGTATAATTGAATATTTGAAATAAAAAGGTCTGGTAGAAATATCGGACCTTATTTATTTTTGAAAAAGTGAGCAACACTTCTGGAAAAGTGAGCAACGCTCTGAAAAAGTAAACAATGCCTCGTAAGATTACAAGCAGGGGGAACAGTTTTTAAGAAAGAACCACGAAAATAACACATTTTTATATATCGGGGTACGTTTTGCAAGTTTAAACAAGAAAAAATGATTATATAAGTCGTGCAAAAGTGAAAAGTACCCCGAAAAAAGAGGTTTATGAAATATCGGGGTACATATCGCTATTTCAAACAAGAAAATAGTTGTCATATTGGTTGTGCAAAAGTGAAAAGTACCCCGAAAAAAGAGGTTTATGAAATATCGGGGTACATATCACTATTTCGGACAAGAAAATAGTTGTCATATTGGTTGTATTAAAAGAAAAAGTACCCCGAAAAAAGGGGTTTACGAAATATCGGGGTACATATCGCTATTTCAAACAAGAAATTAATTATCATATTGGTTGTATTAAAAGAAAACGTACCCCGAAAAAAGAAGCTTACGAAATATCGGGGTACGCATCAATATTTCTAACGAGAAAAAGTTATCAAATCAGCTGCATTCAAATGATATGTGATGCTATAAAGAAGGGGATACCGCAACAAACTTAAAAAATAGGAATGTTGTGGTATAAATCAACAGAAAAGAGAATAAAAAAGTACCCCGAAAAGCATTTTTGCCGTATCGGGGTACTTTCTGCAACATTTAATCTACAGCGGACTTTTTCTCTTCCCGTTCATAAAACTTAGCACTTTCTTTTTCGTAGCCTTGTCTTTTATTGGTGCAGGTTGCCAGTTGTTTGTATCTCCGGTGTAAACGTAACATGGAATTATGTTGCCTGTTTCCTCTGATATTTTATTATTTGAAGTAAGAGTTATTGTGTGCTGGTATATGATTGTGCGGTTTTCGGGATGACGATTGCCACCAAAAATAAAGTTGCCCATTGAATAAATAATTGTTTTGTTTTTGTATTTCTCTAATGGCTGTAGCACGTGCGGGTGGTCGCCTATTATCAGGTCAGCACCTGAATCAATTAAAGTATGACAGGCGTTAACCTTCCAGCTTTCAGGCTCGTGAAGCCCTTCAGTTCCACCGTGGAAATAAATAATCTGATAGTCACTTTTCTTCTCCGCTTTTTTCAGGGCAGACTGAATTGTAGGTAAAACATAATCGCCATACATAGATACACAAATTACAGCAATTTTAAAATTATGCTTTTCAAAATAAACAATCTTACCTTCCTCGCCCCATTTAACGTTAGCAGCATCTAAAGCTTTTCTTGTGTCTTTATGTCCCTCCAAGCCGTAATCATTAATATGATTATTTGAAATAGAAACCATATCAATGCCACCGGCTGATAAGATTTTGGCATTTTTTGCAGGTGACTTAAACCAAAAAGCACGGACATTAGGATCTGCATATTGTCCCTTGTCGCTAACTTTCAACTTCTTTCTGTCTGAATAAACATTTTCGCAGTCAGCAATTGTAAAGTCATCATTTAAGAAATAAGAGTTAACTTTCTCTAAAAAATATGAAGGATTCTTAGCCTTTGCAACGTCATTAAAACAATTCTCATAAGAAGCATTTTCGTCTGTTGCACAGAGACAATCACCAACAAAACTTAACTTAATAGTATTAGCAGGAGCGGTTGTTGCAACAGTACTTGAATCTTTAGTAGTGGTTTGTCCTGAACTTGAAGATTTGCTTTCATCGGATGAATTGCCTGTGTTGCTTCCAATTGATTTTGAATTGCTATTATTTTGAGCTGCGTTTCCTATAGTGTTTTTCTTCGAATTTTCATTCTGACTCATCGTTTCTTTCTGACCCAAAACATTAGTTGTCGTATCCATGGGTTTAACCGAAAGGTTAAAAAATATTGCCACGGTTATAACCGACAGTATTATGGGAAAAATTACTATAATATTTTTTTTCATTTTCTCTCCGTTCTTCTATAATTATGTAGAATAAATTTGAGGGTGTTTATAGAAAATATACAAAACCCGACCTTAGAATTTATTGTACCATATGAGTCGTTAAGATGAAAAATAAAAAACAATAAAAAAGAAGATAAAATATATACAAAAATAGATTGGCTGTATATACAAGGAATAAATAAGTGTGATACAATTATCGAAGTTGAAATTTATAGGAGAAATCATATGTCAAAATACATATTAGAAGTTTGTGTTGATTCAGTAGAATCAGCAATTTCCGCATATAATGGAGGAGCAACAAGAATTGAGTTATGCTCAAATCTTGTTATAGGAGGAACAACTCCGGATTTAGAATTGTTTAAAACTATTAGAAACCATATTCAGATTCCAATTAACGTAATGATACGTCCTCGTTACGGTGATTTTTGCTACACAGAATATGAACACGAAATTATGTGCAGACAGGTGGAAAACTTTAAAAACGAAGGTGCGGATGCAGTTGTAATTGGGAGTTTAAATATTGACGGAACATTAAATGAAAAGCAGATGAAAGAACTTATTAAAGAGGCAGGTCAGTGTAAAATTACGCTTCATAGAGCTTTCGATATGTGTAAGGATTATTTTCAAACAATGGAAGAAGCCATAAAACTTGGTGTGGATACGATTTTAACTTCAGGAGGAAAACAGAACTGCATTGTAGGTGCTGAAACCATTAGAAATTTGGTTGAACAGGCGGAAGGAAGAATAGAAATATTAGTTGGTGCAGGTGTAAGCCAAAATAATATTGCAGAACTGATTAAGAGAACAAAAACCAAAAGCTTCCATATGTCGGGAAAAACAATTATAGAGAGCACAATGAAATATAGAAATCCAGACGTTTTTATGGGACTTCCGGGAATTAGTGAGTATAAAAAATATCAAACAGATGAAAAAATTATAAAACAGGTAGTAGAAATACTACAAAGAAATATAGAGTCCAAAACACAGATTCAGGAATAAAAATTTTAATTTAAGAAAATTAATATAATCTGAAAACTAAAAAGTAACTTACAGGAAAATGCAAAAGAAGGAGGAAAAAATGTATTCAGCATTATTAGTAATTATTTATTTAGCATTTATAAGTTTAGGTTTGCCTGATACTCTGTTGGGCTCAGCGTGGCCACAGATGCATATCGAACTTAATGCATCATTGTCTTCAGCAGGAATTATAACAATGATTATATCAATGGGAACGGTTATATCAAGTTTGTTTTCAGACAGATTAAACATTAAGCTTGGAACGGGAAAAGTTACAGCTATTAGTGTATTAATGACAGCAGTAGCATTGCTTGGATTTTCACTATCACATAGTTTCATAATATTATGTGTGCTCGCAGTACCATATGGATTAGGTGCAGGAGCTGTAGATGCGGCATTAAATAATTATGTTGCACTACATTATTCCTCAAAACATATGAGCTGGCTTCACTGTTTCTGGGGAGTTGGCGCATCAATAGGACCATATATTATAGGAACATGTATGGCTTATGGTTTAGGCTGGCGTGGTGGTTACAGTGTTATTTCAGTACTTCAGTTTACACTTACAGCAGCATTATTTATAACATTGCCATTATGGAAAAAAGTAGAAAACAGCGAAAACAATGTAATCAATGGAAATAACGAAAGAACTCAGGAAGAGCCACAGGAGAGAAAAGCTAAATCATTATCAGAAGTATTACATATTAAAGGGGTAATCTACATTTTATTTGCATTCTTCTGCTATAGTGCAGTTGAGCAGACAACAACATTGTGGTGTGCAAGTTACCTTGTATTAAATAGAAGCATTGACAGCAACATAGCAGCCAAGTTTGCAGCATTTTTCTACATAGGAATTACATTTGGACGTTTCCTGTGCGGATTTATTGCAGACAAGTTAGGCGACAAGAACATGATAAGACTTGGAATTATAATAATTGTGGCAGGTATTGTAATGTTATTTATGCCAATACCGGGTTCAGCTATAGCTTTGGCAGGACTTATAACAATAGGTCTTGGTTGCGCACCAATATATCCGTCAATTATTCATTCAACACCATTTAACTTTGGCGCGGATAATTCACAGGCGGTTATCGGAATACAGATGGCATTTGCTTATGTGGGAACAACATTTATGCCACCATTATTCGGACTTATTGCCCAGTATATTAACATAGGATTATTCCCGGTATATATTTTAATATTTACTGCAATAATGCTTTTGACAACAGAAGTGTTAAACAACATTAACAAGGATAAAGCATATAAATAATCCAAATAAACAAAAGAAGTCAGTGTTTTTAACATGGGATATTCTAAGGAAAACTGTTTTGGGCTTTTTATGTAATTAGAATTGAAAGAGTCAGGAAACAATAATACTAGAAAGTGCAAAAAAAGCCCTAAATTAATACCACAAAACTATGTACATAATTAAAAAAAGTATGTATTATTAAAGACGCGACGGTTAAGACTGTCGCGTTTTGTGGAAAGAAGGGTGAAAATTATGAAATATATGAGACAATTTGGGATTATTATGTTAGTAACCTGTATAGGTGAAATCTTAAAATATTTAATTCCGTTGGCAATACCGTCAAGTATTTATGGATTGTGTCTGATGATGGTTTTGCTTGTGACAGGCATTGTGAAAGTAGACGATGTAAAAGAGTCAGGAACTTTTCTAATAGAAATAATGCCTTTAATGTTTATTGCATCGGGAGTAGGAATAGTTGTTTATTGGAAACAGCTTAAAACCATGCTTGTTCCACTTATAATTATTACTTTTGTGTCAACAGTCCTTGTAATGGCTGTGTCAGGAAAAGTAACCCAGTATGTGATAAAGAGGAGAAAAAAATATGAATCAGATGATAATTAATTCTACGACAATAGGTGTAGTAATAAGTGTAATGGGATACGAGTTAGGCTTATTATTAAAAAGAAAATTTAAGCCAGCTATTTTTAACCCACTTTTAATTTCAATAATATTTGTAATATGCTGTCTGCTCTTGTTTAGGGTAGATTATGATAATTACAACAAAAGCGCACAGTATTTAAGCTATCTTTTAACACCGGCAACAGTATGTCTTGCAATACCTTTGTATCAGCAGATTAAATTACTTAAAGAGAATGTGGTAGCAATATTTGCAGGCATAATTTCTGGTGTACTTACAAGTTTGGTTTTCATATTTGTATTTGCTTTAATATTTAATTTCGGTCATGAAGAATATGTAACATTGTTGCCTAAGTCCATTACAACAGCAATTGGAATGGGAATTTCAGAAGAACTTGGTGGATATGTTACAATTACAGTTGCGGTAATAATCATTACAGGAGTTCTTGGTAACATATGTGGTGATGCAGTTTGCAAAATATTTAAAATAACAAATCCTGTGGCAAAGGGAATAGCTCTGGGAACATCTTCCCATGCCATTGGTACTGCAAAAGCAATGGAAATGGGCGAGATTGAAGGGGCAATGAGCAGCCTTTCAATAGTAATAGCAGGAATTTGCACAATGGTAGGAGCATCTGTTTTTGCAAATTTTATATAAAGAGTTATAATAATGGCGGACAGATTTTTATTTAATAAGAAATTAATTTGGAAATTCTATTAAGCAAAAATCCCACCGAGGATTGAAGAGGTGCGGATAGGAGGCATATTATGATAATTACAATTGCAAGACAATGTGGTTGCGGCGGACATGAAGTTGCAAAAATATTGGCTAATAAACTTGGCATGGAACTTTTTGACAAAAAGAAATTGCTTGAAGAAGCAAAGCAGCTAGGACAGGCTGAAGAACACAGTAATTTTTTTAACGAAGTACCTATTAATAGTCTTTTATATGGAATAGCAATGGGGTTTGGAAATACGAAGCCAATGGATAAGTCATTAAAACTTGTTAAGGCTATTACCGAAAACAAAGACGCCATAATTATTGGAAGATGTGCTAATATAATATACAAAGATAGCAAGGATGTTACATCAGTATATCTTTTTGCGGACAAAGAATTTAGAATAAAACATATTATGGAAAGAGACGGAATTTCAGAAAAAGAGGCGGAAAAGTATATAAAAGAAGTTGACGAGAAAAGAACATCTTTCCATAAATACTGCACTGACACAGTGTGGGGAGATGCAAAAGAATATCAGCTTTGCCTTGATACAGGTAAGATTGGTTTTGAAAAGACGGCAGAGCTTATTATGAATTATATTAATGCAAAAAAAGAATCCTAAAAATTTGGAAATGCAAAAAATATATAAATAATTATACAATAATATTAGAAATGATTATAGGAGTTGATTATTATGAAACAGACAAGGCAGATGTCAGAGACTATAAAACTTGGAATACTTCTTGCACTTTCAGGTGGATTTATGGATGCGTACTCTTACATACAGAGGGATCAGGTTTTTGCCAATGCCCAGACAGGAAACATGTTGCTGTTTGGTGTAAATTTGTCAGCGGGAAATCTTAGGGGAGCGCTTCATTACTTCTTCCCGGTTTTTGCTTTTGCAATAGGAATTGCCATAGCAGAGCTTGTTCGTGCCAAAGAAAGAGACCTTTTACATTGGAGACAGGTGTCTGTTTTATTTGAGGGAATTATACTTGTGGGCGTAGCTTTTATTCCACTTGACATGAACCTTATAGCCAACTCACTTACATCTTTTGCCTGCGGAATACAGGTTGAAAGTTTTAGAAAAATCAGAGGTAACGGCATTGCCACAACTATGTGTATAGGAAATTTGAGAAGTGGTACACAGAACCTTTGTAATTTCATTCGCAAAAAAGATAAGGAAGATTTTAAGAAAGCAGCATTGTATTATGGAATTATTGTATGCTTCGTAACCGGGGCAGTAATCGGTAACTTCTTTATACATATGTTCCACGAAAGAGCAATTCTTTGTTGCTCAGTAATTTTATTCTTTGCTTTCTTCTTAATGTTTATTGATTATGAAAAAGATGACGCTAGAGCAATTTAAAGAACAGTTTAATATAAAACTAAATAATCAACAGTTAAAAGCAGTGCAGTCGGTTCAAAATCCTACACTGCTTTTAGCAGTTCCGGGCAGTGGAAAGACAACGGTTCTTGTTACAAGACTGGGTTATATGATTTATTGTCTTGGAATAGAGCCTGAATCAATTCTCACTATTACATATACAGTTGCGGCAACTAACTATATGAGACAGAGATTTGAAACAATGTTTGGTGAACAGCTGGCGGCAAGACTTGAGTTTAGAACAATTAACGGAATTTGTTCAAAAATAATTAACTATTACGGAAACTGCATCGGCAGAAAGGCTTTCGACCTGATTACGGAAGAAGGCTTTAAATCTAAAATATTGTCTTTGATTTATCAGAAAGAACTTAACGAATATCCGTCGGAAAATGACTTGCAGACAGTTATTACCCTGATTACATACATAAAAAATATGATGCTTTCAAATGAAGAAATTGAAAGCCTTGGCAAGAAGGAAAACCTGCCACTTGCTGAAATTTACAAGGCATATTGTGGGGAACTTCGCAGACAGTCATTAATGGATTATGACGACCAAATGGTTTATGCCTACACAATGCTAAAGACCACACCACAGGTTTTGGAATATTTTCAAAATATGTACCAATATATTTGCGTGGACGAAGCACAGGATACATCAAAAATCCAGCACAAAATTATTGAAATACTTGCAATGAAAAATAAGAAGCTGTTCATGGTTGGGGATGAGGATCAGAGTATTTACGGATTTAGGGCGGCTTACCCGGAAGCATTGCTTTCTTTTGAGTCAACTTATCCTGAAGGAAAAATTCTTCTAATGGAAGAAAACTTTAGGTCTGACGGAGCAATTGTAAGTGCAGCAGACAGATTTATTCAGAAAAACAAATTAAGACACAAGAAAAATATGAAAGCTTCAAGGGATATGGTAAAAGATATTCGACTTATTGAAGTAAAAACAAGAAAGTCTCAGTATAGCTATTTAACAAAGGTGGCAGAAAACTGCAACGTAGATACGGCAGTTTTGTACAGAGATAATGAAAGCATAATTCCAGTTGTGGATATGCTTGAGAGAAGTGGCATTGATTACAAAATCAAAAACGCTGACCTGACGTTTTTCAATCACAAAATAGTTACAGACATAAAAAACATAATAAGATTTGCAGAAAATCCAAAGGATACGGAAATCTTTATGCAGATATATTTTAAAATCGGAACATATTTAAGCAAAATGGGAGCAATTGAAGCCTGCCGTATAAGTGAAGAAAAAGGCATTCCCGTAATTGACAGTGCATTAAGATATGGAAGAATCCCAAAAGGCACGGAGAAAAGTCTAAAGGCAATGAAGACTCATATAGAAAGCATTTTAGAAGAGTCGGCCTACAAAGCAGTTTATAGAATTGTTAATTTCATGGGCTATTCTGCTTATCTTGAAAGAGCAAAAATAAAAGATGGTAAGATAAGTATTCTCCAGGCTTTGGCAGCAAATGAGAAAACACCGGAAGATTTTCTAAATCGTCTTGATGAACTAGCAATGATTATAAAGAATAAAAAGAACAATTATGATTGCAAATTTACTTTGTCTACAATTCACTCAAGCAAAGGTTTGGAGTACGATACGGTATACATAATGGATGTAAAGGACGGAGTTTTTCCTGAAAAGGTGGTTGCCAACAGAAAGAACGCAACAGATGAGGAAATAAAAACTTACGAGGAAGAGCGAAGACTTTATTACGTGGCAGTTACAAGAGCAAAAAATCAGTTGTGCATATTTGACTTTAAGGACAGCTCAACTTTCAACAACCAGTTGCTTGGCATAAATGTTAAAAGCAGTGCCGACAAAACTAAGTTTCAAAAATCGGGGAAAAAGGGTATAATAGCTACAGACAGGAAGACCTCCAAAGCAATAGAAATGCTAAGGTCAAAATCTTATCTAAGATAATTGGAAAATCTTTAATTAATAATTAGGAATAAATGATTCAAAAACTAATTAGGAATCTATGATTTCAAAAATAATCAGGAATCATTTTGAAAATAAAAATTACGAATGGAGTAAATATGAATAAAGATAATTCAAAAGTGGACAAGGGACTGCAGGGCAATGAAAAAATCGAAGAAGCCATTGCCATACTTCAAAGTCAGTCTACACCTGAACTGTTGGCGCACACACTTACAGTTATCAGAAGAAGAATGAAAGAACAGGGACAGCTTATTATTGCAGTTGAACCTTCACCATTAAGCAATGAAATGAACGTTCAGGCAGTAAAAACATCAGACGGAAAAAACTGGTGGGTTGCTTTTACAGGTTTTGATGAAGAGTTAAAAGGTGGCGACAGTGTAAAATCTACTTTTTTAACAGATATGGATAAGCTTTTTCAATCAGCATTAACAGTGGATGAAATTGAGGGTGTAATAATCAATCCTTGGAACAGAACAATAATGTTAAACAAGAGATTGATAAGTATAATCCTTGGAACAGCTGATAATTAGATAAGATTAGCATGTTAAAACATAATTGCACGGCATATGTGAGATAAGACCTTAGACACTGTAATATAAATAATAAAGAAGAAACGGAGAAAAGTATGAATGCAATAATTAACAAAACAGGAAATGTAATTCAAAAAATAATATGGGGAATCCTTGTGGCAATGTTTGGGATTCTATCAATTTTTAATATTTTGGGAACAACAAAAATTGATATGAAAGTTAACGATTACAAGGAATATGCAGAGTATAGCCTTAACAATATTCTTATGATAATTTTGTATGTGGTAACTATTTTTGCAATTCTGTATATTATTGACAGATATACAAAATTACTAAAAATGGATACAAAGAAGTTTGCCAATATTGCAACAATATATGTTATTGCAATTGGAATCGCATACATAGTTATGGCAAGGGCATACCCTATAAGTGACCAAAGTATTGTTCAGAGAATTGCATCAAGTTTTCTTGATGGAGATTACAGCGAGCTTACAGGTGAAGGATATTTGGTAGCATATCCGCAACAGCTTGGAATAATCGGCATTATCCAAATTATTTACTACATATTCGGAAAAGATAATTACATCGCAATAATGCTTTTTAATGTTCTTGCAATGGCAGGAATTTTCAATATGCTATATAAGATTCTAACCAAAATGACAGATAATATTAGAATCCACAATCTGTATTGGGTTATGGTCTTTGGATGTTTCCCATTGATTTTCTATAGCTTCTTTGTGTACGGAACAATATTTGGACTATTCTTCTCATTAGTAGGCTTCTATAATCTTATCCTTGCAAAAGAAAATGGAAAAATCCTTAATTTTGTAATAAGTTTTCTGGCTTTCTGCATGGGAACAATAAGCAAAAGCAATTGTTTGATTTTTGTAATTGCAGCAGTTTTGGTTACTTTATTTTATGGAATAAAAGAACAAAAATTAAAATATGTAGTTTTCTCAATAATCTTAATGGGAGCGTTGATGGCGCCTAAATGTGTAAATCTGTATTATGCAAAAAAGGCTAATGTAACTATTTCAAAAGGTGTTCCGGCGAAATGCTTTATAGCCATGGGATTGCAGAAGGGTACAAAAGAGTTAGGTTGCGGTGTTGATGGCTGGTACAACGCTTATAATTTGACAACTTTTGTAAACGCAGGTCGTGACAGTGAAAAAGCATCAGAAATAGCGGGAGAAAACATAAGTGAACGACTAAGTGAGTTTAAAAGCAAACCATTAGAGTTTGTGGATTTTGCAAAAAATAAAATCACAACACAGTGGTGCGAACCAACATTCCAAACTTTCTGGATGCTTCAGGCAATGGATAATCACGCAGAATGGTCAAAGGTAGCTAAAAGTATAGAAAAGGGAAAAGTAAACAAAATCATATTCGTAATAATGAAACTATATCTTATATTTATCTGGCTTGGAAACCTTGCATACCTTATAGCAAAAAGAAAACAGCTTACCATCTGGAACATGTTGCTACAGGTGGCAGTACTTGGAGGCTTCATATTCCATTTTCTGTGGGAAGGCAAGGCACTGTATATTATGCCGTACTATGTGATTTCCTTTGTGGCAGGAGTGCAGGGAATGTATATGTTATATGAGAAGATAAAAATAAAAACTTTAAATATACAGGAATAAAATAAAAAGGCTGTGAGTGAGGTGAACCAAAAAAGTTAGACTTCAATTAGTCTAAAAAAACAACACTTTCATTAATTAATCGAACACTTTACTTTATTAATAAAGGAAAAACAAGGCGATTTCAGTTGAATTTACAACGAAAATATGTATAATATCATATTAGGGAACTTTGTTTTTTAGTTCCACAAGGTTGATATAAGAGCCGGCGCAAGCAGGTTTTCATTATATTACTATATTTAAAGAAAAGAGGTTTAAATAAGATGGCAGAAATCAATTTAAGCAAGTATGGTATCACAGGTACAACAGAAATCGTGTACAATCCTTCATATGAAACATTATTTGAAGAAGAAACAAAACCAGAACTTGAAGGTTACGAAAAAGGACAGGAGAGCGAACTTGGTGCTGTTAACGTTATGACTGGTATTTATACAGGTCGTTCACCAAAAGATAAATTTATCGTTGAAGACGAAAATTCAAAAGACACAGTATGGTGGACAACAGATGAATATAAGAATGATAACCACAAGGCAAGCAAGGAAGCTTGGGCTGCTGTAAAGGATCTTGCTATTAAAGAACTTTCAAATAAGAAACTTTATGTAGTAGATGCTTTCTGTGGAGCAAACAAAGACACACGTATGGCAATCCGTTTCATCGTTGAAGTTGCTTGGCAGGCTCATTTTGTAACAAATATGTTTATTAAGCCAACAGAAGAAGAACTTAAAGACTTCGAACCAGACTTTGTTGTATACAATGCTTCAAAGGCTAAGGTTGAAAACTATAAAGAATTAGGACTTAACTCAGAAACAGCAGTTGTGTTCAACATCACAAGCCGTGAACAGGTTATCGTTAATACATGGTACGGCGGAGAAATGAAGAAGGGTATGTTCTCAATGATGAACTACTTCCTTCCACTTAAGGGAATTGCTTCAATGCACTGCTCAGCTAACACTGACTTAAACGGTGAAAACACAGCAATCTTCTTCGGTCTTTCAGGAACAGGTAAGACAACACTTTCAACAGATCCTAAGCGTTTACTTATCGGTGATGATGAACATGGTTGGGATGACAACGGCGTATTCAACTTTGAAGGTGGATGCTACGCTAAGGTTATCAACTTAGATAAAGAATCAGAACCAGATATCTACAATGCAATCAGACGTGACGCTCTTCTTGAGAACGTAACACTTGATGCTGAAGGAAAGATTGATTTTGCAGATAAGAGTGTAACAGAAAATACTCGTGTATCTTACCCAATCAATCATATCAAAAACATTGTAAGACCTATTTCATCTGCACCAGCAGCTAAGAACGTTATCTTCTTATCAGCAGATGCATTTGGAGTATTGCCACCAGTATCAATCCTTACAGAAGCTCAGACACAGTACTACTTCTTATCAGGATTTACAGCAAAACTTGCTGGTACAGAACGTGGAATTACAGAACCTACACCAACATTCTCAGCATGTTTCGGACAGGCTTTCTTAGAGCTTCATCCAACAAAATACGCTGAAGAATTAGTTAAGAAGATGGAAAAGAATGGAGCTAAGGCTTACTTAGTTAACACAGGATGGAATGGTACAGGAAAGCGTATCTCAATTAAGGATACACGTGGTATCATCGATGCTATCTTAAACGGTGACATCTTAAATGCACCAACAAAGCAGATTCCATACTTCAACTTTGAAGTTCCAACAGAACTTACAGGTGTTGATACAGGAATCCTTGATCCTAGAGATACTTACGCTGATGCTTCAGAATGGGAAGCTAAGGCTAAGGACTTAGCTGAAAGATTCATCAAGAACTTTGCTAAGTATGAAGGAAATGAAGCTGGTAAGGCTTTAGTTTCAGCAGGACCACAGCTCTAATTTAAAGGTTAAAAGACACATATAAGTGTCATATAAATATATAGAACAATATATGTTTAAATAAAGAACCCGGGTGCATATTTTGTACCCGGGTTTTATACAAGAGGAGAAAGACAATGATAAATTTTACTGTCTATGATTTATTATGGATGTTTTTTATATATTCATTTCTGGGATGGCTATTTGAAACAGTATCAGCATCATTAAAACAGAAAAAATTCGCTAACAGAGGTTTGGTTAATGGACCTTTTTGTGTTCTTTATGGAATAACAGCAGTAATAATTACGGTGGGTTTACAGGAATTAACAGGAGTCTGGCTATTTTTATTTGCAATGATTTATGCCACTGTAGTTGAGTGGATAGCAGGACATCTTATTGAATTGGCATTTAAAGAACGTTGGTGGGATTACTCCAATGTTAAATGGAATTTTGACGGATACGTATGCGTTCCTGTTTCAGTGTTTTGGGGATTTTTAGGTTATGTTATTGTAAAATGGGGAAATAAGATTACATTAAAAATTCTTACAATTTTGCCGGAACTGTTAATGAACGTCATTTTATTAGTTCTTGTAGGGGTAATGATAGTAGACATATTGGCATCTTATCTATTGTTAAAAGGAAAAAGCAAAAATATAAAAAAATGGGAAAGTGCCAATGATAAGATAGACAGCGTTAGGGTAAAACTTGGAACTTTAATTTACAATTTTGTAGACGGACGTATTCACAAAGCTTATCCTAAAGCACAAAAAACTGAAAATATAAAAGTTCAGTCAAAAGAAGAAAGTGAAACTAAGGTTTTTGCCTACGGATGTAGTTTTTATAAAATAGTATTGTTGTTTTTTATAGGAGCGTTTCTTGGTGATATAACGGAAACTATTTTTTGCAGAATAACTGAAGGCGTGTGGATGAGCCGAAGCAGTGTGGTTTGGGGACCTTTTAGTATTGTCTGGGGACTTGCAATAGCTGTGGTTACTCAGATGCTTTATAAATATAAAGACAAAAGCGACAGCTTCTTGTTTGCGGTAGGCACTCTCCTTGGTGGCGCTTATGAATATTTGTGCAGCGTTTTTACGGAGATAGTTTTTGGAAAAGTATTTTGGGATTATAGCGATATTCCTTTTAACTTGGGTGGTAGAATTAATCTGTTGTATTGTTTTTTCTGGGGCATAGCAGCAGTTGTCTGGTTTAAAAAACTTTATCCATACATATCTAGAGCAATAGAATTATTACCAATGCTATGGGGCAAAATTGTCACATGGATTTTGATAATATTTATGGTAATAAATTGTGGTGTATCAAGCTTAGCCTTAATCAGATATGATGAGAGAGATAGGGGCATAAGTGCAACTTCCCAATGGCAGAAGGTTATGGATAGTCATTTTGATGATGGCAGAATGGAGAGAATTTATCCAAAGGCAAAGTCCACGAAATAGAGAGATTAGAATTACAGAATATCAAACATAACAGAGAATAACATATATAATATAGAATGTGTTGGATAGGACGTGTAATAGAGGAACGAAATGTTAAAAGATCAGGATATAAGAGAGCCGTTATTTGATTTTTTTGATGAAAAATTCGGTAAGGTACGAATAATAGAAGAAAAGCAGATTGCAAAATCAAGAGCTGATGTAATGCTTGTTCTTGAAGAGAAGCTTATTGGCGTGGAAATCAAAAGTGATGCGGATACATACGCAAGGCTTGCAAGACAGGTGAAGGATTATAATAAGTTTTTTGATTATAATTATGTGGTTGTGGGAAGTAGCCACTCAAAGCATATTGAAGAACATGTTCCGGAATACTGGGGAATTATTGAGGCGATTAGTAAGGAAGAAAGTGTGGAATTTAATGTTTTAAGAGAGCCGGAAATTAATAAGCGTGCCCAAAGAACTTATAAGATGAAGCGTAAGCTAAGTATATTGTGGCGACCGGAACTTTCCCATATACAGGAGATTAACGGTATGCCTAAGTACAAACAGAGGAGCAAGGATTTTGTTATAACAAAGATAATGGAGAAGGTGCAGTGGGATTTGTTACACAGGCAGATTAGTGAAGAACTTTTTCAAAGGGATTATAATACTATAAGTGAAGCAATAAAGGAGTGGAGAAGCTCTAATAAACATTAATATATATGACAGACTAAAATTGTTGAAATTGCTACATAGAATATACAACTGTTTTGGTGTAGAATAGAGGTATATTTTTTAACAAAAGGAACAGACCTGCTTAGGGGCAAGGAGGTAGGTATGGCAAAAGGAAGCAATCAGAAATTAAAGATAGTATATCTGATAAAGATATTAACTGAGAAAACTGATGAGCAGCATAGCATAACAATGAATGAAATCATTAGTGAGTTAAAGGCGTATGGGGTGAATGCTGAACGTAAAAGTCTTTATAATGATATTGAAAATTTGCGTCAATATGGATTGGATATTGTAGGAGAACAGCACGACAGAACATATTACTATTATTTGGTAAGCAGACAGTTTGAATTGGCAGAGTTGAAGTTATTGGTAGATTCGGTGCAGTCAGCTAAATTCATTACTGAAAGGAAGACTAACCAACTTATTAAGAAGATTGAGGGTTTGGCAAGCAAATATCAGGCATCACAGCTTCAGCATCAGGTTTATGTATCTCAGCGCGTAAAGACAACTAATGAGAAGATTTATTATAATGTGGATAAGATACATACTGCAATTGACAGAAATTCTATGATTAGTTTTCAGTATTTCCAGTGGAATGTGAAGAAGGAAATGGTTTTGAGAAAGGACGGAGAACCTTACATAGTAAGTCCTTGGGCTTTAACTTGGGATGATGAGAACTATTATATGGTTGCAATTGATTCAAGTGATGAAAAAGTTAAACATTTCAGGGTTGATAAGATGCTTAACATTGAATTTTTGGACAAACCACGACTTGGAGGAGAAAAGTTTAGCGGGCAGAATGCAGATGTAGGTTTATATGCTAAGAAAGTATTTGGTATGTTTTCCGGCGAAGAGGAAATAATAAAACTAGAGTGTAAAAACGAAATGGCAGGTGTTATTATTGACCGATTCGGAAAAGACACTATGTTTATACCAAAAGATGACGAACGTTTTACTGCAAATGTAAAAGTAATAGTAAGCAATCAGTTTATTTCATGGATATTTTCTTTAGGTGACGGTGTAAAGATTGTAGAACCTGAGGATATTTTGGAAAAAGTTAAGACAGAGGTTGAAAGACTGTCTAAACAGTATTTTGAATAAGGAGAGATATGTGTACAGCAGCAACTTATAAAACTAATGATTTTTATTTTGGAAGAACTTTAGACTATGAATTTTCATATGGTGATGAGGTGACAATAACACCTAGAAATTATAGATTTGATTTTAGACATATGGGAATATTGGAGAGCCATTATGCAATTATCGGTATGGCATATGTGGCAGGAGGGTACCCATTGTATTATGATGGAATTAATGAGAAGGGACTTGGAATGGCAGGGCTTAATTTTGTGGGCAATGCTAAGTTTCAGCCTATTGAAGAGGGCAGGGACAATATAGCCCAGTTTGAATTTATTCCATGGATTCTTGGTAGATGCCAGTCAGTTAAAGAGGCGAGAGAACTTATAGGCAGAATGAATCTTGTTTCAACACCTTTTAGTGAGCAGTTGCCATCAGCTCAGTTACATTGGATTATTTCAGACAGTGAAGAATCCATAACTGTAGAACCTGTGGCAGAAGGATTAAAGGTTTATGACAATCCTGTAGGAGTGTTGACTAACAATCCACCATTTCCACAGCAGATGTTTATGTTAAACAATTACATGAACCTGTCCCCAAGACAGCCGGAAAACAAATTCGCATCAGAACTTGATTTGACAACTTACAGCAGAGGAATGGGAGCGTTAGGACTTCCGGGAGATTTATCATCAGCCTCACGTTTTGCTAAGGTTGCCTTCACAAAGATGAATTCTGTTTCAGGTAATTCAGAGGCAGAAAGTGTAAGCCAGTTCTTCCATATTTTGGGCTCTGTTGACCAGCAGAGAGGCTGTTGTGAAGTAGCGGAAGATAAGTACGAAATCACATTGTACACTTCATGTTGCAATGCTAAAAAGGGAATTTATTATTATACAACATATGATAATCAGCAGATAACAGCAGTTGATATGAACAGAGAAAACTTAGATGGCGCGGAAGTAGTCAGATATCCGCTAATAAAGGAACAGCAGATTAATTGGCAGAATTAAGAAAATAGATAATCAGTTGATTTATGTAAATAAAGAGACTGATTAAACTATGCGTAATGCCGATTCCAGTTACGTGTCATATAACATTTCCTTTCGCTGACACGTAATTATTCTCGAAATATTAATGAAATTTCTAGTAATTACGTGTGGTACAACGTTTCGGCTCACCGACACGTAAATTCAGCCGAAAGGACAAGCTAAGTTTCAATAAATTACGTGTGGTATAACGTTTCGGCTCACCGACACGTAAATCCAGTCGAAAGGACAAGCTAAAATTCAATAAATTACGTGTGGTACAACGTTTCGACTCACCGACACGTAAATTCAGCCGAAAGGACAAGCTAAAATTCAATAATTACGTGTCATACAACGTTTTCGCTCTATGACACGTAGTCGTGACCGAAAAAACAACTTATACTGCCCCCAGAGTGTGGACATCTCCACGGACGACTTTGTACGGAAAATGGAGCGAAAATCTTCAAAAAACACAAATAGAAACTAATCTCAAAAGCAAAAGCCACGACGCAAATCCGTCGTGGCTTTCCAATAATGCTACATCCTCTCTGCAACATTAATCTTCTCCCCTTATTCTGCCTTTTCACATATATGTCTTGCAACATACACACCACTGGCTGAAGCATGTGAAAGTGAATGTGTAACACCACTTCCGTCGCCGATAATATATAATCCGTCATATTTACATTCAAGATTGTCATTAAGTTCAACTTCCATATTGTAGAACTTAACTTCCACACCATATAGCAATGTATCATCATTGGCTGTACCTGGAGCAATTTTATCTAAGGCATAAATCATTTCAATGATTCCATCCAAGATACGCTTTGGAAGTACAAGGCTTAAATCACCTGGAGTAGCTGAAAGAGTAGGAGTAACAAGTCCTTCTTCAATTCGGCTTTCAGTACTTCTACGACCTCTTACTAAGTCACCGAAACGCTGAACAATTACGCCACCGCCAAGCATATTAGAAAGGCGGGCAATACTTTCACCATATCCGTTACTGTCTTTGAAAGGCTCAGAGAAATGCTTAGCAACCAAAAGGGCAAAGTTAGTATTTTCAGTCTGCATTTCTTCACCTTCATAACTGTGTCCATTAACAGTAACAATGCCGTTAGTATTTTCGTTAACAACAATACCGTGTGGGTTCATACAGAAAGTACGAACATTGTCTTCGAATTGCTGTGTACGGTAAACAATCTTGCTTTCATACAATTCATCTGTAAGATGAGAGAAGATAACAGCAGGAAGTTCAACACGAACACCAATGTCAACACGGTTAGACTTAGTAGGTATATCCATTTCGTGGCAAACCTGTTCCATCCACTTGCTTCCGCTTCGACCTACAGAAACAATACAATCTTTACATTCAAAATCTTCATCTTCAGTATGAATACTATAGCCGTTATCTAAATGAGTAATTGAAGAAACAGGTGTGTCAAAGTAAAAATCAGCCTTATCTTTTAATTCGTCATATAAATTTTCAAGAACAACATAGTTAATGTCAGTTCCCAAGTGACGAACAGAAGCATCAAGAAGTTTAAGCTTGTTCTGCATACAAATCTTCTTAAACTTAGTTCCGGCAGTTGAGAAAAGTCTTGTGCCTTCTCCACCGTGTTCCATGTTAATTTCGTCAACATATTTCATTAATTCAATGGCCTGTTTTTTACCAATGTGTTCATAAAGAGTGCCACCAAAATCATTAGTAATATTATATTTACCATCAGAAAAAGCTCCGGCACCACCGAAACCACTCATAATAGAGCAGCTTTTACAATTGATGCAGTTAGGAATCTTGTCACCATCAATAGGACACTTTCTTCCTGATAACTTATGTCCGGCTTCAAAAACAGCAATAGAAAGTTCAGGCTGCTTTTTTGCCAATTCATATGTGGCAAAAATACCACCCGGTCCGGCACCAATTACAATAACATCATAATGTCTCATTCAAAATCCTCCTAAATGTAATAATTAAAGTAAATTAAAAATACTTTTTTGCACACAAAAATACCGCAAAATAAAATTCACCTATAATAAAGATTATAGATAACCATTTGCGGCAGTTAGTAGAAACGTTCATCCATATCATGAACTTATATAATCCTTTGATATGATAGCAAAATAAGAAGAAAAAATCAATAAAAAATAAACAAAATAGCGTATTAAAAGCTGTATATTTTTAGCAAAAAAATAAGCAAAGCAATGCTACGAAAAATTAGACATTTGTGTTAAAATATAGAAAGAGATAGAAAACGAAAGAAAAAGAATGAAGTGGAGGAAGTGAATACTTATGATAAAGGAATCAAGAGAAAAAAATAGATTACTAATTGCGGATGATTCCAAGATGAATAGAGAAATTCTGAAAGAAATCCTCGGAGATGAATATATTGTTACAGAAGCAAAAGATGGAACAGAAGCAATCGAGTTACTAAAGAAGGAAGAAGATTCATTTTCAGCACTTCTATTGGATTTAAATATGCCTGAAACTAACGGATATCAGGTATTGGAATGGATGAATGAAGAATATGTTATTGAACGTATTCCGGTAATTGTGATTTTAGCGGAAGATAATCACGAAAACATTGAGAAAGCCTACGAATTAGGTGCAATTGATTATTTTACACATCCTTTTGATATGTTTGAAATACAGAAAAGAGTTGCGGGAACTCTTAACTTGTATAAGAAATACGAGAATTTAATTATGGCATCAAAGCAGGTTATATATGTATGTAATTCAGATTATAGTCGAATACTTTATGCCAGTGATGGTTTTTGCCGCAAGTTTAATGTTGAAAGAAACAATCCATATAATGTGTCAATAGCGCGAGGCATAAGTTTCTACATTGATGAAAATGGAAATAAAAAATCTGTTGATCAGTGGTTTAGTGATGCAGATAAAAAAATGTATAAAGACAAAAAAGAAAGTCGTAAAATATAACAGGAATTAAATAATAATTTTAAATAAAAAATTTATGTGATTAAAATTAATAATCAATATAAAATCAAATTAAAAGTAAAATTGAAAGGAAAAATAAAGGAGGAACTTTTAATGAAATTGGAAAATCAGTATCTTTTGGTAGAAGTATCAGAAGACGGAGCAGAGATTACAAAAATTTACAATAAGGAAGATGGAACAGACATTATATGGGAAGGTAATCCTGAGTTTTGGAAGAGACATTCACCGGTTCTTTTCCCTAATGTAGGTAAAACATACAAGAACAAGATGCTGATTAATGGAGAGGAATACACTACAAGCCAGCATGGATTTGCAAGGGATAGTGTTTTTGAATGTGTGGAAAGCACAGATAGTATGGTATCTTTTTTGTTAAATTCATCAGAAGAAACAAAGAAGAAATACCCTTTTGATTTTAAACTATTTGTTAATTATTACTTAGAAGGCAAAGAAGTTAAAGTTGAATGGAAGGTTGAAAATACAGGAAATGAGACAATGTATTTTACAATAGGTGCTCATCCTGCATTTAGATTTGCCAAGAAAGATGAAGTTAAGTCAGATTATATTCTTAAATTCCCTGGCAAGGATCAGTTAGAATATATTTTAGTAGATAAAGAAACAGAAGACGGAATGGGAACAGCAATTCCGGAAGAAAAAAGAACACTTAAGCTTGAAAATAATACATATGTATTAAATGAAGAAATTTTTGACAATGACGCACTTATTTTGGATGGAACTCAGATTGAAGAAGCATGGGTATGTCACAAGGATGGAACACCTTATGTTGGAATGAAATGTGAAGGGTTCCCAAGTTTCGGAATTTGGTCAGTTAAGGATGCTCCATTTGTATGCTTAGAGCCATGGATGGGACGTTGTGACGACAGAGGTTTTAATAAGGAAATTTCACAGAAGAACAATATAAATAAAGTAGAGCCGGGAAAAGAATTTTTAAAGGCATATACAATTATAGTTGCATAATATCAAAGAGACCACTTACCATAGAAGGTAAGCGGTCTTTTTAGGAGTAAAGATTTAAGGATAATGTAGAGAGGTTTTTATGTCTAATTATAAAAAAGTGAAGAAACAATCAGATAATCCATTTCTTAATTTATACAAATTAGATGCGGTAGATAGAGAAGGAAAAGTCTTTGACTATTATTTTGTATCAAGAAGAGATGAAGAACATATTAAATTAAAAACTAAAGACAATACTCCTGAGGGCATTGTTGTTTATGCCGTAACAGATGAGGAAAAACCAAGATTATTAGTAATTAAGGAATATAGATATCCTTTGGACGAATATATTTATGAACTTCCAGCAGGAATCATAGATCCGGGAGAAGTGGCAGAGCAGTCGGCTGTTAGAGAAATTAAGGAAGAAACAGGTTTCGATTTGAAAGTATATAAAGGTGGCAATGAAGCATTTAGAAGACCTTTTTATATGGGACCGGGTTTTACAGATGAGTCAAATGGCACAGTCTTTGGAACAATTCACGTTGAAGAAGTGGAGCAGCAGCTTGAAAGTGCCGAGCGCATACAGGTTATGCTGGCAGATAAGGAGCAGGTGAAGAGAATATTAAAGGAAGAAAGAGTAACACTTCGAGGGGCTTATCTTATGATGATGTATTTGAAGTCAGAGAATGGGCTGGATTTTTTGGAGGTGTAGGGATTGCTTTCGCAATTATTGCCCTAATTCGCTATTGTGGAATTAATGTATTCAAGAAGAATTTTTTTACAGTTTACCAAGGCCATTACTCCACCTTTGTGCAAGCACAGGTGGAGTATGGCTTTGGTAAACTGTAAAAAAATTAGAACATCCGAGGGAAGGATGTTCTAATAAGAAGGAGTAGAAAATAAAAAAACTAATATATGTCAATCCGAATTTAATCGGACTATGAATCTTTTTATGAAAAACTTTTTGCTGTTTTGTTTAAAAACTGTTTTTCGTTTGCTATGGCTATAGTATAGAGTGAAAGTGTGGTTATTTTGTGAATTAGATATGAAATAAAAGTGAATATTATAAAAAAATAAGGAGTTTTTTTGAAAAATATGGATAAAAAGGAAGAGATTTCTAAGAAATATTGGGAGGAAAAAGAATTTTCCTATTTTTCTCATAGGAAATGTGAATTTTTCCCTTGTCACAAGAATGCTGATGGAAATAATTTTAATTGTTTATTTTGCTATTGTCCTCTTTATACTTTGGGCGATAAGTGTGGTGGCAATTTTAGGTATTTGGATAATGGGATTAAGGATTGCAGCGATTGTCTGTATCCTCATTTTAAGGAGAATTACGGAAAGGTTGTGGAGCGATTTAGTGAAATCGTGAAATCTATGAATGAAAAAAGATAAACATTTACAGATTACTAAAGATTATCAGATTGTTAATTTAATGGATTGACAAGTGCATCAAGAGATTAAAGTTGATAATTAACAAATATTAAATTTAATAATTCATAAATATTAATTTGTTTAATAAATAAAATGATTTTATTTGTTTCATATGTTATAATTTACGCAAATAGCGAAAAAAGTAAAACCGGCGAAAGGAATTTTTAAATGTCAAAAGAAACAAGATTTACAGGAACAGATACTTATGTGGCATCAGATGATTTAATGGCATCTGTGGAAGTGGCTACTAAATTGCAGAAGCCTTTATTGATTAAAGGTGAACCGGGAACAGGTAAGACTATGTTAGCAGAAGCAGTAGCTAAATCATTGGATATGGAACTGCTTATTTGGAATATTAAATCAACAACTAAAGCTCAGGATGGTTTGTATATATACGATACAATTCAGCGTTTGTACGACAGCCAGTTTGGTGTAGAGGGTGTTGACGATATTTCAAGATATATTAAACTTGGAAAGCTTGGTGAGGCTTTCAAGAAAGATAAACAGGTTGTTTTGTTAATTGATGAAATTGACAAGGCAGATTTGGAATTTCCTAATGACTTGCTTTGGGAATTGGACAAGATGGAATTTTATATTAATGAAACTAAAGAAACAGTTAAGGCAAAGGTTAGGCCAATTGTTATTATTACATCTAACGCAGAAAAGGAATTACCGGACGCTTTCCTTAGACGCTGTATTTTCCATTATATTACCTTCCCTGACGAAAGATTAATGAAGCTTATTGTAAATGCTCATTTTGAAAATTTGGAAGAGAATCTTTTGGAGCAGGCAATGAAGACTTTTTACAAAATCAGAAATATTAGAGATATTAGAAAGAAGCCAAGTACGTCAGAATTTATTGATTGGATTAGAGCGTTAATGATAGGTGGCGTTGATCCTGATACTATTGAGCAGAAATTACCATATCTTGGTGTGCTTATTAAGAAGGATGAAGATTTAGAAACAGTAGTAAGAATGAATCTGTAATAGAATGGAGGAATAATATGTTTACTTCCTTTTTCTATACTATGAGAAGTAATGGTCTTAACATATCCACAACAGAATGGCTTACTTTGATGGACGCCTTGGATAAAGACCTGGCTCATTCTAATTTTACGGATTTTTATTACTTATGTCGTACTATATTTGTAAAAAATGAAGGTGACTATGACAAATTAGACGCCAGCTTCTTAGAGTATTTTAAAAATATTAAAGACAAAAAATTAAATTTGGATCAGATAAATGAATGGCTTCATACTGACAGTGAGATGGGAGAGATGACAGATCCTGACAGGTATGTTGATACAAGATCAGAGCGTGAAGCTGCCGAGGTTCATCGTATGTTTAGGGAAAGACTTGCTGAGCAGAACAGTGAGCACAACGGTGGTAAATACTGGATTGGTAGCGGTGGTGGCTCTGAGTTTGGTAGAAACGGACGAGTTGCCGGCGGTATTAAGATTGGCGACCAGGCAGGAATGAAGACAGCTTTTGCAGTAATGGGAGAGCGTCGTTACAAGGATTTTCGTAGAGATACAAAGCTTACAATGCGTCAGTTTCAGGTTGCTTTAAGGGAGCTTCGACAGTATTCAAGAAAGCTTGATTTGCCCAAAACGGAATTAGATATAGATGGAACAATCGACTCAACATGTAATCAGGGTGGTTATTTGAAACTTGAATTTCAGCAGCCACGAAAGAATACAGTTAAGTTAATGCTTTTGTTTGACAGTGGTGGATCAATGTATCCTTACAGCGAGTTGTGCAATCAACTATTTCAGGCAGTTCACAAGGCGAACCATTTTAAGGATGTAAAAACTTTTTATTTTCATAATTGTATTTATGCCAAGTTGTATAAGAATCCGGAATGTAATAGCGGTGACTGGATAGACACATCTTGGGCATTTAAGAATTATGACAAGGATTACAAAGTCATAATTGTAGGCGATGCAGGTATGGCACCGGAAGAGTTTTATGACAAAAACGGTAACTACAGCGGTCCTAACAACGGCTTGTCAGGTTACGAATGGATGCAGATATTTGCAAAAAAATATCCACATACAATATGGCTCAACCCGTCATTTCATAGTCAGGCAGACAGCATGTACTGGATGGAATCAGAAGGCAAGATACGTGAGCTGGTAGACATGTACCCGTTAACAGTTGATGGACTAAAACATGGTATTAAGAAACTAATGTCAGATAAAAAATAAAAATCTTAATAGATACAAGATTGGAATTTTAGAAGGGAAATTTGCACTATAAGCAAATTAAATGAGGTGATAAATGATGGAAATGAAATGTCCATATTGCAATTCCGAAATGGAAAAAGGTGAAATAAATCAGGACAGATATGCCTTAAAATGGAAATCTGAAAAAAAGGGGGCTAAAAGTGTAAAACTTACAAGTATGCTAACACAGACATACGTTGATGCGTATCTATGTAGGAATTGCAACAAAATTATAATTGATGTAGATTCGATTGAAGAGTAATAAGTTAATTATATTGTTAGATATGTCAAGAAAAGGGATTCTTTGCAAACGATAAAATCAACGTGTTTGCATGAATCCCTTTTTGGACATATCATACATAAATTTTATTTTTTCTGCAACAGAAACAGTCTGTTCATTCCTTCCTGCCAAGGGTAAGGAAATTCAAGATAACGTATTATTTCATAATATTTTTCAAATGCCTGCTTCCATGAGGCGGTATCAACTTCGCGGTATCTAAGCACCCCATCTTCTTCAAATAAATTGTTGGCAATAGGCTTAAATCCAAAAGACTCAAGGTAGCCTTCCTCATAATATGGGTTTAGTTTTACAAACATAAGTCCACCTTTAGGAATTAGACGTGTAAGTTTTGAAAATGTTTCTGAAGCTACATTTTTTGGCATTACATCAAGAACGTTAGACAAAATAATGCCATCAAAAGAGCCATCCTCATAAGAATCCAGAGCAGAAATATTTCCGATTTTAAATTCCAGATTATCATAGTTGTTAATTTTTGCCATTTTTGTTGCATAGTTAATTCCGGTTTCAGATACGTCAACGCCAAGACCGTAGCCGGTGTTACCAAATTCGTAACATTGGAAAATGATATCGCCCGTTCCACAGCCAAAGTCCAAAACTTTCTTACATTTGCTTGCAAATATGTCAAGACAAATATCAAACATAGGTTCAACAGAAAGAGGTTTGCCTTTCAAGTCTACAAGCTTACATTCTGAGTATGTTTCATTCCAAAGATTTACTGCACGATTATATTCTGTTTCTATTAATTCTTCCTGATTATTCATAGGAAAACCATCCTCTCTAAAATAGTACTGTATTTTTTACAAAGCAAAACGAACTTGTAATAAAATTTGTTGAAAAGAGTTACCATAAAAACTCATTGCAAAAAAATACGGAAGCACTTTCGTACTTCCGTATATTATAACTCTTAAAAATAATTATTACATAATTTTTCTAAATAATTCTTTGAAATCTTCAACACTTGCATCTTTTGGATTTCCAGGTGCACAAGCATCTGCAGCAGCAGATTCAGCAAGGAACTGTAAATCTTCTTCTTTTATTGCTTCAAGTTTTGAAGGAATTCCAACATCTTCTGATAACTGTTTTACAGCATCAATTGCAGCTTTTCTGTATTCTTCAACTGACATTGAGTCAACACCTTCAACGCCAAGTGCACGAGCAATTTCTCTGTACTTTTCTCCGGTGCATTCCTGGTTAAATTCCATAACAATTGGAAGCATCATAGCACAGGCAACACCATGTGGTGTATCATAAACGGCACCAAGTGTATGAGCCATGGAGTGTGCAATACCAAGCCCTACGTTAGAGAAGCCCATTCCTGCAATGTACTGACCAAGAGCCATTCCTTCACGGCCTTCTTTTGTATTTTCAACAGCACCACGAAGTGATTTGCCAATAATTTCGATAGCTTTGAGATGGAACATATCTGTCATTTCCCAAGCAGCCTTTGTTGTGTAACCTTCAATTGCGTGAGTGAGAGCATCCATACCTGTTGAAGCGGTAAGTCCTTTAGGCATTGATGACATCATATCCGGGTCAACAATTGCAATAATTGGCATATCGTGTGGATCAACACAAACGAATTTACGTTTTCTTTCAACGTCTGTGATAACGTAGTTAATTGTAACTTCTGCAGCAGTTCCGGCTGTTGTTGGTACAGCGATAATAGGAACGCAAGGTTTCTTAGTAGGTGCAACACCTTCAAGACTACGAACGTCTTCGAATTCAGGATTTGCAATAATGATTCCAATAGCTTTAGCTGTATCCATTGAAGAACCACCACCGATTGCGATTATGTAATCAGCTCCAGAATCTTTGAAAGCCTGAACACCGTGCTGAACATTTTCAATAGTAGGATTAGCTTTAATATCTGAATAAATTTCGTAAGCTAAATCGTTCTTGTCCAAGATGTCTGTGACCTTAGATGTAACATTAAATTTGATAAGATCAGGATCAGAACAAACAAAAGCTTTCTTAAATGCATGTGCTTTTGCTTCTGTTGCTATTTCATCAATAGCTCCTGCTCCGTGATAAGATGTTGTGTTTAACATAATTCTGTTTGCCATAATAAAAAATATCTCCTTTCAAACCTGTAATAACTGTGGATTAACATAAAGCTTCCACATCCGCCACAGAAAATTTCAGTGCAAACACGTTACTTTTTTTATTTTGCTCCGCCGCTTATTGTAAAACAAAAATCAAAACTCGCTTACGCTCAGACAGTTGATTTTTGCTTTACGCTATGCTCGCAAAATTTCAAAAAGTTGCCTATCTTTTGCAACTGAAGTTTTCTGTGACGGATTTTAAAATTTATGCTTTCCACGTTGTTATATTATTTTTATAAACCATACTTAAATTTTAACATATTTTTTTGAAATTGTATTAATATTTTGTAAAATATTACCAAAAATATTTAACAATTTTTTGGCTTTTAAAAGTGTAATATTTGGTCATTTGTTTTTATAGGGATTTTTTGGGATTTTGTAAGCCATTTTTGAAATTTTGTACAAAAAATCATAAATTTCATCAATAATTTATGGATATTTTTTAACCTTGAATGTAGTGTGGTAAAGTGGTAAACTAATGACAGTCAAAAAAATGAAATGCAATGAACGGGATATATCCTATGGAAATTACTTGATTACAGAGAGTCACGAGAGCTGAGAAGTGGCAGATGGTATCTGTAAGGACATCACCCGGGAGCAGCTCGCCGAAAGTTTTATCAAGTAGGTCGGGACGTGTTCTTCACGTTACAGAAGAAGCTGTTAATTTTGACAGTGTTAAGTGGTTGTATTTTAATACAGCAAACAAAGTGGTACCACGGTTAGTTTATAGTCGCCTTTGTAGTTTTTAAAACTACGAAGGCGTTTTCTTTTTTTAGAATTGTTAGAGCTCAATCCATGTAGCAATTCTAATAATTAGATTTTATAACACTAATAGGAAGTTTTCTTATATTTTATGGTTTTCGCTTTTGTCTTAACAGAAACAATTTATTATCCACAAAGGAAGAAAAAATAATAAGAAAGAAGGATGAAAAAATGAGTGGAATATTAATGATGGTTATAGCCATAGTAGTTCTTGGCGGTGCTTATCTGTTATATGGTCGTTATCTTCAGAACAAATGGGGTATCGATCCAAACGCTAAGACACCAGCTTATGAGATGGAAGATGGAGTTGACTATGTACCTGCAGACACAAACGTTGTTTTTGGACATCAGTTTGCATCAATCGCAGGAGCCGGTCCTATTAACGGACCTATCCAGGCAGCTATTTTTGGATGGTTACCTGTTTTGCTTTGGGTTTTAATTGGTGGTGTTTTCTTCGGAGCAGTTCAGGATTTTGCTTCAATGTATGCATCAGTTAAAAACAAAGGTAGAACAATAGGTTTTATTATTGAAGAGTACATTGGTAGAGTTGGTAAGAAATTATTCTTAGCTTTCTGTTGGTTATTCTGTATTCTTGTAATCGCAGCTTTCGCTGACGTAGTAGCAGGAACATTTAACGGATTTAACATTGAAACAGGTGCAAAAGTTGCAGCTAACGGCTCAGTTGCCATGACATCAATTATCTTTATTGTTGAAGCTGTAGCACTTGGTATGTTATTAAAATATGGTAAATTAAACAAGTGGGTTAACACAGCAATTGCAATTGCACTTCTTATTTTCGCAGTAGCAGTTGGTCTTAAGTGTCCGGTTTATTTATCAAGAGAAGTATGGCACATCATTATTTTTGTTTACGTATTAGTAGCATGTGTTGCGCCGGTTTGGGCATTACTTCAGCCAAGAGATTACCTTAACAGTTACTTACTTATATTTATGATTGTTGGTGCAATTATTGGTGTATTCGTTGCTAATCCATCATGTAACCTTGCAGCATTTAATGGTTTCAATGTTGATGGACAGTACTTATTCCCAATCTTGTTTGTAACAATTGCATGTGGTGCCGTTTCAGGTTTCCATTCACTTGTTTCATCAGGTACAGCATCAAAGCAGATTAAAAATGAAAAAAATATGCTTCCTGTTTCATTCGGTGCAATGTTAATGGAAAGTATGCTTGCAGTTATCGCACTTATCGCAGTTGCATCATTTGCAACAGGTGAAGCAGCAAAGCAGGGACTTGTTACACAGCCTCAGATTTTTGCAGGAGCTATTGCAAACTTCTTATCAGTAGCAGGTTTACCTCATCAGTTGGTATTTACATTAATTAACCTTGCTGTTTCAGCATTTGCTTTAACATCACTTGACTCTGTAGCCAGAGTAGGAAGACTTTCATTCCAGGAATTCTTCATTGATGATGATACAGATATGGACAACTTAAACCCATTCATGAAAGTAGTAACAAACAAATATTTTGCAACAATCTTAACATTAGTACTTTCATACTTACTTGCAAAAGTTGGTTATGCAGAAATCTGGCCATTATTTGGTTCAGCTAACCAGTTATTATCAGTATTAGCATTAGTTGCATGTGCTGTATTCTTAAAGAAAACAAAACGTCAGGGCGCTATGCTTTGGATTCCAATGTTCTTTATGATGGCAGTAACATTTACAGCACTTGGCATGACAATCTACAGATTAGGTGGTCAGTTATTTACAGCAGGATTAACATTTGGTATGACATTACAGTTAATCTTTGCAGTATTGTTATTATGCCTTGGTGTAATTGTAGCAATCCAGGGTGTGAGAAAGCTTTTTGAAAAGTCAGATAAGACAGTAGAAGCTTAATTGCATAAAAATTTGTAGCAATAGCATGATGATATTTTGGTAATGGCCATATAAAATAATGAAAAAATATAAATGAATTAGTTGAGGGCGTCCGAGAGGGCGTCCTTTTTTTCGGGGAGGAGATGAGCACAGAAAAAAATAATATAATAAATATCATAATAAATCATAATTTATACTTGACAGATAGGAATTATAGGAATATAATCCTACATATCAAGTATGAAAAATATGAATTGATTAAAAAAATTAATAAGATTTAGGAATTAAGTTTAGGAGGGAAAGTGATGAGTACAATAAGAACATTTGTTAGAAATATTTATATGTGTTGTATGATGTGTTGCTGTGGAAGATATTACATCATACCTTGTTTGTGCGCGTCAAATCAGTAAGACCTAAACAAATAAATATGAGTAATGTCTTGGGAAGCAAAAAACAACTGCTTCCCATTTTTTATGACTTATATCCTACTAAACACATAGGAAAATGAAAAGAAATATTATAAACAAACCTAACAATTTTAAAACTGAAAGCTGGGAGAGAAAATGGTTACTACAAATTTTAAAAACAAACTTCAAAACAAATACTTTAATAGCATACGATGTTGTTGCTAAAAAGATTAGATTACAGATATGTATAACAACAAAAACTATAAACACACATAAAAAGATTACAAATTGAATAGTTACAAAAATACATAGATTACAACATGCCAACTATTAAAGGAGAAAGAATATGAGACTAAAGAAATTAACAACTGTGGCATTAACAGCTACATTAACAATAGGTTCTTTATTTACAGGAACTACAGTAAAGGCACAGACTAATTCAAATCAGGTTGCAACTTATGCAGAGGATTCACAGACAACTTATCCTTGGTCTAAGACAGCACAGGCAACAACAGGAGATTACATAGCAGATTCATATGAAGGAGTTGAAAGCGGACATGTTTTTGAGAGTGTTACACAGGAAAGACTTTTAGACATCTTAAGTAGCAAGGGAAATTACTACATTGTTTTTGCAGGACCTGAGCATAAAACAAGTAAGGCTACAATTGCAAAAATCAATGAAATTGCAAAGAAAGACGGAATAACAAAGATTTATCATTTTGATCCTTACGTTGACGGATATCAGTTAGACATTACTGACGAAGATACAAAATTTAAAGGTTCAAGAGGAACTTCAATTAATGAATTATGGAAGAGAATTACAGAGTTACTTCCAAATGAAAATGTAATCAATGAATATAACGGAGACGACACATTACTTTTCAATTATGAAAATACAGATGCAGGAAACAAAATCAATGCATACTATGAATTAGAAGATGCAAATGATTACAATGAGGCACAGGCAACACAGGACATCGAAAAAGTATTTAGAAAAGGTCAGGAAAACGGACAGGTTGCTAAGGCAAGCGTAAGAACAGATTACGAATTCTTTAGTAGAGTTTATAATGGATCAGCTACATACATTAACTACAATAAAGGAGTTGCAAATGCAAACAGAACCGGTAAGGCAGTAGAAATCTTTACAGAAAAAGATAAGGACAACTTCCCACTTCATCAGGTTAACTTCAATGAATTAATTGATTTATTAAATTCAAATGGTGATTATGTTATTTTCTTTGGTGCTTCATGGTGCCATAATACACAGGCAATTATCGGAAGCATTGCACAGAAAGCTAAACAGGCAGGCAAGAAGGTTTATGTTTATGATACAACAATTGGAAATCAGTTAACTTTCGGAACAGGAAATGACATTAATATAGTAACAGCAGGAAGTAGCGTGTTTAACTCAAGAAGTAGTGTAAATCCAGCAACAGGAAATAACAACATTAGTTATGTATATGGTGAGTTGGTTAAATACTTAGGAAACTTTACAACAGAGAATAATTCAAATAAGAACAACAGTATTTCATATTATCCTAACGGTGATGTTACAGCAGAAGCAACAAGCGCAAAACCTTGGGAAGATGGAAGTAACAAGAGTGCCATCAGATTACAGATGCCTTTCTTAATCCGGTATAACAGGAATGCAGCAAATCCGGTAACAAAGAATTGGTTACATAAGAACAAAGCAAACGATGGCACATACACAGAATATATGTTAGAGCTTACTTGGGTTTTAGGAACAAAGGAGGCAAAAGAAGCAACTGATAGAACAGGCAATGCTAAACCGAAGGATGGTTTGTCATATGTTGATTTTGCAAGCGAAGCAGTTCAGGCATTAAATACATTCTTTGACATTAAAGAAACAACTAATATAAAACAGCCAACAACAACTAATAAGTCAAGTCAGGAACAGAAGGTACCCGCAGTAACAGTAAAAGTTCCAGCTAAGGTAACAGCTAAAGCTTTAAAAAAATCAGCAAAGATTACTTGGAAAAAAGTTGCAGGAGCTACAGGCTATGAAGTTTACAGAGCAAACAAAAAGAAAGGTAAGTACAAGAAGGTAAAAACACTTAAGGCTAAGGCAACTTCATTTACAAACAAGAAATTAAAAGCAAAGAAAACTTACTTCTTCAAAGTAAGAGCGTACATAACAAAGAATGGTAAGAAAACATATTCTTCATGGAGTGCAGTTAAGAAAGTAAGAGTAAAAAAATAGAAATTAATAGAGTAGGGAATGAAAAATAAGCACGAAAAGGAAAAAACGTATACAAAGAGAAAGAGAAACAGGTGTCAGGGGTAAGTGGCACCTGTACAATACAAGGAGAAAAAAGATGAATTTGGATTTTACAGCAATAGCAGCATTGGTAGTTGTTTTAGTTTTATTTTTTGTAATATTTAAGCTAAGTAAAAAATTAGATTTTACATTATTGGTTATAGTAGCACTTGCAGCAGGTGTGGCAATTGGATTTATATTCCATGGACATACATCATGGATAACACCTATTGGAAAAGCGTATGTAAGTGTTTTAAGTGCATTAGTAAGCCCATTAATTATTGTGGCAATTATCAGCAGTATTACTTCACTTGAAAACACAAAACAACTTAAAGGAATAGGCTTCCGTTCAATTGGATGGCTTATTACAACAACATTCTTTGCCATTATGTTAGCACTTGGCTTAGGACTTGTTTTTGGAGTAGGCAGAAATGCATACCTTTCAATTGACGGACTTGATACAACAACATTCCAGAGCAAGGTTACATCATTTTCAGAAATTTTCATAAATTTCTTCCCAAGAAACGTAATATCAGATATAGCAGAAGAAAATACAATACCAATGATTTTTACTGCGATTCTTGTAGCTGTGGCGTATGTATTTGTGGCACATGACAACGAAGAAAAAGTAAAATCATTTAAAAACTTAGTGGAAGCACTTAAGGAAATCATCTTTAAAATCCTTGATTGGGTTATTGAACTTACACCATATGCAGTTTTAACTTTAGTAGCAACAAGTGTTGGAAATGGAATCAATTCATCAGGAATGATTTGGTCACTTGTAATGTTGTTAATTGTATGCTTTATAGCATTCATTATAGATTCATATTTAATTAATGCAGTATTACTTAAAGTTTTTGCAAAAGTTAACCCTATTAAGTTCTTTAAAAAAATTCTTCCGGCACAGATTGTTGCATTTTCAACACAGTCAAGTGCAGGAACATTACCTGTAGCAACAGAAATTCTTACAGACAAAATAGGCGTGAGCGGAAAAGTTGCAAATGTGACAACACCACTTGGAACAACAATAGGAATGCCGGGATGTGCAGGTATTTGGCCAATTCTTGTATCACTATACGGAATTTACGGACTTGGAATTAACTTTAGCTTAACAGATTACATAACATTAGTAGTTGTAGCATTATTTGTATCATTTGGAACAGCAGGAGTTCCGGGAACAGCAACTGTAACAACAGCCAGCGTGTTAACAGTAATGGGACTTCCACTTGAACTTATTGTTTTAACAATTCCTATTTCAGCTTTGGCTGACACAGGTAGAACAGCAACAAATATAACAGGGGCAATGGTTTCAGCTACAATCGTTGCAAGACAGGAAGACAGCCTTGACGATGAAATATTTGAAAAAGAAGACGAAGAAGAAAACAAAGCAGTAACAGCATAATTAGGAGTTAAACAAATCAACAACTAATCAGATTAAAAAGATTAACAAAAACCAGTAATTAGTCAGATTAACGTAAATCAGATTTAAATAGCAAAGTAGGAATTTCCAAAGGAGTACAAAATGAGAAAGATATTAAGAAAATTATTACCAATAACATTTACATTAGCCGTTGCAACAGCAGTAACATTTTCAACACCTGTTTTCGTAGAAAGAGCATATGCAGCACCAATGGAAGACTGTGATTTAGATGGATATGACGACCATACAGGAAAGCCTGTACCATGGAGAGGATTTGACGGAACAAAGGGTGACGAAGTTCCATCAGACTGGGATGGAGTATCTGATAGCTACGTATTTAAAAACAATAAATCAGACAGCAGTAAGTCAAATTCATCAAGCAGTTTAAGCAGTAGCTCCTCATCAAAGAGTTCATCAGGAAGCAGCTCTTCAAGTAGTTCTGGTTCTTCAAGTACAAAGAAGACTACAACAAAGAGTAGCTCAAAAAGTAAAAGCACAAAGAGTAGTTCAAAGACAAGCACAAAAAGTAGTTCAAAGAGTTCTTCAAAAAGCACAAAAAAAGAGTCTTCAAAAGATAGCTCAAAAGAAGAAACAACTACAAAAGTAGAAGAAACTACTACAGCAACAGAAGAAACTACAACTGCAAAGAACAAGAAAAAATCTAAGAAGAAATCAAAAGAACAGGTTGAAACAACAGTTGAACAGACTACAGCAGTAGAAGAAACAACAGTCCCAGAGCAGGTTGAAGAACAACTGGCAGAGGAAGAAACTACAGTTCAGGAAACAGAACAGGAAACTAAGGACATTGCAGACACATTCCTAAAGGCAGCAACAGTAGGATTTACTACAGAGAATAATGGACTTATACCGGGAATCATTATTCTTGTTGCATTAGCAGGTTTAGGCGTATTAACATTAGCTTTTGGAAGCACTTTTAATAAGAAGAAATAAGTAAAGGTTCGGGTGAAACATATGGGATTTAATTTTGATAAGATTACAGACAGAAAAGGAACAAACTGCATAAAATACGATTTTGCCATTGAAAGGGGAATGCCTGAGAATGTACTTCCATTATGGGTTGCAGATATGGATTTTCCAACAGTTCCGGAAGTGATTAAAGATTTAAAGAAAGCTGTAAGTAATGGAATTTTCGGATACAGCGAGGCAAAAAGCGAATATTTTAAGGCACTGTCAGAATGGTATGAAAAATATTTTGACTGGAAATTAAAGCCTAACTGGTTAGTAAAAACATCCGGCGTAGTTTTTGGTATAGCAATGGCAGTTAAAGCTTTTACTAATGAGGGCGACAGCGTAATAATTCAGCAGCCTGTATATTATCCTTTTAAAGAAACAATAGAGGATAACAACAGAGTAGTTGTAAACAATTCCCTTAAAAATGTTAACGGTCATTACGAAATAGATTTTGAGGACTTTGAAAGGAAAGTTAAGGAAAATAACGTAAAACTTTTCATTTTGTGTAGCCCACACAATCCGGTTGGACGAGTTTGGAAAAAATGGGAACTGGAAAAACTTGGTGATATTTGCGTGGAAAATAATGTGACAGTTGTAAGTGATGAAATTCACAGCGACTTCGTTTATCCGGGCAACAAGCATACGGCTTTTGCCAATATTAAGGAAGAATTTCAGAATATTACAGTTACATGTACTGCACCAAGCAAGACTTTCAATCTGGCAGGCCTTCAGGTTTCGAACATTATTATTCCAAATGATAAACTTAGAAAGAAGTTTAGAAAACAAATAAGTGCAGCAGGATATAGTCAGGTTAATGCTTTAGGACTTGTGGCATGCGAAAGTGCTTACAGAAACGGTAGACAGTGGCTTGACAGTTTGAAAGAATATTTAATTGAAAACCTTAATTTTGTAAGGGTTTATTTAGAAGAAAATATTCCAAGTGTTAAGCTGATTGAGCCGGAAGGAACATATTTAATATGGCTTGATTTTGGTGAATTAGGACTTGAAAATGAAGAATTGGAAGATTTAATAATAAACAAATCAGGTTTATGGCTTGACAGCGGAGCTATTTTTGGAGAAGATGGTAAAGGATATCAGCGAATTAATATTGCCTGTCCTAGAAAAACTTTGGAGCAGGCATTAAATCAGCTTAAGTCAGGAATTGACAGCCTTAAGTAGAAAATGACAGTTTAAGTTAGAAAATGATATGCTTAAGTAGAGACTGATATATCAAAATAAGAATAAACTTAAGAAAGTAGGATTATTATGACTCTTGCACAATTAAGATATGCCATAACAGTTGCCGGTGCTTCTTCAATGAATGAAGCGGCGAGAAAACTTTTTATATCACAGCCAAGCCTTTCAGCAGCAATAAAGGAGCTGGAAGAAGAGGTTGGAGTAGAACTTTTTAAGCGTACCAACAGAGGAATTTCAGTAACTTTGGAAGGTGAGGAATTTATAGGGTATGCAAGGCAGGTAGTTGAACAGTATAACTTAATTGAGTCCAAGTATATTTTAAAAGAAAACACAAAGAAGAAGTTTGGGGTTTCCATGCAACATTACACGTTTGCGGTAAAGGCTTTTGTGGAAATGGTCAAGCAGTTCGGTATGGATGAATATGAGTTTGAAATTCACGAAACAAAGACTTACGATGTAATTGAGGACGTGAAGAATTGTAAAAGTGAAATAGGAATTTTGTACCTGAATGATTTTAATAAGAAGGTATTAACTAAGTTATTTCACGAGTCAGCAGTGGAGTTTCATGAATTGCTGAAATGTCATATTTATGTATATCTTTGGAAAGGTCATCCACTGGCATCTAAGGAAGAGATAACTTTGGAAGAACTGGAAGAATATCCGTGTTTGTCTTTTGATCAGGGGCATAATAATTCTTTTTATTTTGCAGAAGAAGTACTTAGCACTTACGATTACAAGAGACTTATAAAAGCCAATGACAGAGCAACATTTCTTAATCTTATGATAGGACTTAACGGATACACATTATGTTCAGGAATAATGTGTGAAGAATTAAACGGTTCCGATTATTGTGCAATAAAGCTTAAGTCAGATGAGATAATGACAATAGGCTATATTGCGAGAAAAGGGGTTCAGGTAAGTCCTTTGGGAAAGAAATATTTGGAAGAAATCAGTAAGTACAAAGACAAAGCTCTTAGATAATGGAAAATTTGTTAGTTATTTTTACTAAACAGAAGTATTTATATTGAAAATATATAGAAAAAAATTACAACATACAGCTTGCTATAGAATTAAACTATGACTAGCTGTATATTTTTTTGATTAGACAACAATAAATAACAATAGTATACTTGCTACACAACAGCGAACAGTTGAAGAGAGGTGAGGACATGTCAGAGATAGAAATTAAAAACGTAAGCAAAAAATATGAAACAAAAGATGGAACTGTTGAAGCATTAAAAAATGTAAGTCTTTCAATTGAGCAGGGTGACATATACGGAATAATTGGTATGTCCGGAGCAGGGAAAAGTACATTGGTACGATGTATGAACTTCCTTGAAGAACCAACAGAAGGTCAGGTTCTTATAAAAGGAAGAACACTTGGTTCACTGTCAAAGAAAGAATTAAGAAAACAGAGAGAAAACATAGGAATGATTTTTCAGCATTTCAATCTTCTAATGCAGAAGTCGGTTATAGACAATGTTTGTTTTCCATTATATATACAGGGAAAGAAAAAGAAAGAAGCAAGAGCTAAGGCATTAGAGTTTCTTGAAATAGTAGGATTACAGGATAGGGCAAAAGCTTATCCGGCGCAGTTGTCAGGAGGACAGAAACAGAGAGTGGCAATTGCAAGAGCATTAGCTTCAAATCCAAAGATTCTACTTTGTGACGAGGCAACAAGTGCCTTGGATCCACAGACTACAGCATCAATTCTTGAATTACTTGAAAGTATTAATAAGAGATTTGGAATAACAATAGTAATCATTACACATCAGATGTCAGTAGTCAGAGAAATATGTACACATGTAGCCATTATGAAAGATGGTCAGGTGGCAGAGAAGGGATTAGTAACTGAGATTTTTGAACATCCTAAATCTGAAGTTGCAAGAGAGTTGATTAACAAAGATACAGGCAGCGACGTAGATGGTACCCGCAAAGTAACAAAGGAAATAAATAATAAGAAAAATCTCAGAATTGTTTTTTCAGAAAGTTCAGCTTTTGAACCGGTTATAGCAAATATGATTTTGAAGTTTAATGAGCCGGTAAATATATTGAAAGCAAATACTAAAAACGTTGGAGGCGTGGCAAAAGGTGAAATGATACTGGGCTTTCGCGAAGACAATCAGAAAATAGAAGAGATGAAACAATATCTTATAGAAAAAGGATTAGAAATCGAGGAGGTGGATAATTATGTGGACTAGTGCAACTACAGATATGATTATTACGGGAATAGGTCAGACACTATACATGACAATATTATCCACAGTAGTAGGATATGTGTTTGGACTTCCGTTAGGAGTAATGTTAGCAGTATTTGACAAAGACGGACTTAGACCTAACAAGGCAGTTTACAAAGTACTGGATGTAATTTCAAATATCATACGAAGCATACCTTTCCTGATTCTACTTATTCTTATAATACCTTTAACAAGATTAATTGTAGGTCAGAGTTATGGTTCATCAGCAACAGTAGTTCCATTGGTTGTTGCGGCAATTCCATTTATCGGTCGAATGGTTGAGTCATCAATCAAAGAAGTTGACGCAGGAGTTGTAGAAGCAGCAAGATCAATGGGAGCAAGTGATTTAAGAATAATAGTAAAAGTACTATTACTTGAATCAAGAACATCACTTATAACCGGAGCTACAATAGCCATTGGAACAATTCTTGGATATTCAGCAATGGCAGGTTCCGTAGGTGGCGGTGGTCTTGGAGACATTGCCATAAGATACGGTTATTACAGATATGAATCTCAAATTATGATAGTAACGGTAATACTTCTTGTAGTATTGGTTCAGGTTTTCCAGTCTATAGGAATGATTATTGCATCAAAACTTGATAAGAGAAGAAAATAACAGGTAACACTGTTACTTATAAAATGTAAAATATGAAAAAGAAGGAGAATGAAAACATGAAGAAGAAAATTTTAGCATTAGCATTAGCAGGAGTATTAGTAGTAGGAGCATTAACAGGATGTGGTTCATCAAAGAGTGAAAGTTCAGAAAAGAAAACTGATGACAAAAAGATTACAGTAGCAGCATCGGCAACACCACACGCAGAAATATTAGAAGAAGCAAAAACATTACTTAAAGACAAGGGATACGAATTAGAAGTAAAAGTATTCGATGACTATGTACAGCCTAACAACGTAGTAGAAAGTGGAGAGTTTGACGCAAACTACTTCCAGCATGTACCTTATCTTGAACAGTTTAACGAAGAAAAAGGAACACACCTTGTAGTTGCAGGAAAGATTCATTATGAACCATTTGGTATTTATCCTGGAACAAAGAAAGACTTAAAGGACATTGCCAAGGGCGATAAGATTGCAGTTCCAAACGACACAACTAATGAAGCAAGAGCGCTTTTATTATTACAGGATAACGGAATCATCAAATTAAAAGATGGAGCAGGAATCAAGGCAACAGTAAATGACATTGAAGAAAATCCTAACAACATTGAAATCGTAGAACTTGAAGCAGCTCAGGTACCAAGAGTAGTAAACGAAATAGCTTATGTAGTATTAAATGGTAACTATGCATTAGAAGCAAATTACACAGTAAAGAAAGACGCATTAGCTTATGAAAAGTCAGATTCAGAAGCAGCAAAAACATACGTTAACGTAATTGCAGTAAAAGAAGGCAACGAAAACAGCGAAAAAATCAAAGCTTTAGTAGATGTATTAAAGTCAGATTCAATTAAGAAATTCATCAATGAAAAGTATGATGGAGCGGTAATCGTATACGATGGAGAATAAGAACATAATATAAGATGTAAAAGGCTATTGCAGGGCGTATCAGAGACTTGCAATAGTCTTTTTTTCTAACATAAGATATGATATAATTCTATGGAAATAACCAATCATACAAGGGGGACAAAGATGCTCAGTATTGCAATATGTGATGACCAGCAGGATTCGTTAGAAACAATAGAAGAAGAATTACATAGATCATCTAAAAATTTAAATGTTGAAATTGAAACCCATCTATATACAGACGGAAATGATATGCTTGGACAGATGAAGAATAATAAAGACTATTTTGATGTTGTGTTTTTAGACATTGACATGCCCAAAATATCAGGTCTTGACGTGGCTGCAAAGATGAGAAGTATAAATCAGGAAATTTTACTTGTATTCATTTCGGCACATGAACAGTATGTGTTTGACTCAATAGATTACAGTCCCATTAAATATATTAGAAAATTAAAAATGCATGATGAAATAGAACTGGCATTGAAGAAAGCCAATAAATGTATTAATAGCAGAAATACAAAAACAATTATAATCAAAACGGGTGATGGGGAAATTCGTCTAAGACATGATGATATTATGTATTTTGAAATGTATAGGAGAAGAATAACAGTATATATAAATAATGGGAAAGCAATAGAATTAAAGGAAAGAAAAACAATCAAATCTCTTTATGAAGAGTTAGATGACGAGGATTTCGTACAAATACATAGTGGTGGAATAGTTAATGTAAAATACATATATGAATATTCGGGATATAGTATAACCCTAGACAATGAAACGAAACTTGTAATAAGCAGAAGCAGGCTGAAAGAAGTAAAAGCACAAATGGCAAGGTATTGGAGGAATAGAGTATGACAGCATTATATTGGGTAGTTGATTGTCTGGCAACATTGGTTGAGTGTATAGTCTGTTGTGCCTTTACGGGAATATTTGTAGAAAAAAAGAATGTTAAAAAAAGAATATTGGTGTATTCAGTATTCTTTAGCCTCTTTATTATTATGATGAATAAAATCAGTCTTTTTTCTTCATTAAATGGAGTGATGTCAATAGTAATATTGGCATCCTTACAGGTGGCAGTTTATACAAGAAAAATTAAAACACTAATATTGTCAACGGTAATATTTTCAATAATAGATATGGCAATAGATTTTACAGTAGTACAAATGGGAGCAATAGTATTTAGTATAAATACAGGAGAGGTGTTATTAAATTATGGAATTGAAAGAATTTTCTGTACAATAATGAGCAAAACAATTTTATTGATTGTTGTATATTTAATGCACGAGTATAACAGAAATAAAACACAGATATCAGGTAGGCATTTGGGTATTTGTGGTTTGATAGCTTGTATATTAGTGGCGTTAGATTATTATATTGCAGAAAACAGTATGATGGCAGTAAATGACAAGATGCGTATGTTTCTTGGAATATATTTTATATCATCAATAGTAATTATTTTGCTTGTTTTTAGTTTAGTATTAAAATTAGGTGAAAATTATCATCAAAAAAATGAAATATCTTTATTGGAATTACAAAATGAAATGATGATACGAACTGAAAAAAATACTGAACAAGTATTTAATATGTGGCGTGGTAGCATTCATGATTATAAACATAAGATTTTTGCAATAAGGCATTGGCTTGAAGAGGGAAATGTTGATAACGTTAAAGAATTTGTAGAACAGGAATGCGAGAATTTAACTCAGAAAATGTTCTATGTAAAAACAGGGAATAGTGCCGTAGATTCAATAATAAATACAAAACAAAAAATTGCAGAAGAAAAGGGAATAATCTTTTCGTCTAATATTTCATTGCCTGCGGAGTATGCAGTTTCAGATATGGATATGGTATGCGTTCTTGGAAATCTGATAGATAATGCCATAGAGGCGTGTGAAAAGCAAACAAGTAAATATATAGAAGTTGATATAAGTGAAGTGAAAAAAATGATACTGATAAAAATAGTAAACTCATATAACGGAGAAAAAAATGATACTTCAGTTACATCAAAAAAAGAAAAAACAATGCATGGGATAGGAATAAAAAATGTAAAGAAAATAGTTGCTAAATATAAGGGAGCATATGATATGGAATGCGAAGATGATGAAGTAGTGACTACAGTTACAATGTTATACAAGTAGGAAAAATAGTTGAGAATAGGTTGTTGATACCTAATCTCGACTATTTTTTACTTTTAATTACCAAAAAATCCATAAAATATACCAAAAAATCCATATTGAGTTTTTTTATTAATTTTTCTGCTATTATATGTGTAGACAATCAGAATGAAAAGATTATCTGGAGAAAAAGGGAAAAATAAGGGAAGGAGGACGCGCTGATGAAGGAAAATAAAACATTGGAAAAAATGTTGGAAACCATTGCAGAGGTATTTAGTGAATCAACATCATGTTTTGGGCTTTATGAACCTAAAGTACCGGAAAAATTGGTAGAAAAACAGAAGAAAAATGTTTAGGAAGATGTCGGAAGCATTAACATTCCAGTTGGTAAAAAATAAAATACTGAACATAGAAGCTTATGAGGTGTGGGCATATTCAATAGAAATAATTCTATTAAATGGAAGTATTTTATTAGGATGCTTATTAATAAGTTTTATGTTGGGAGAAATGACGCACATGTTATCATTTGTTTTATTTTTTATACCATTGAGAATGTTAGTGGGAGGATATCATTGTAGAAAGAGCGAAACGTGCTTTTTTTGCACACTTTTGGTATATGGAGCATCTACGCTGTCTATACAATTGTATGAGACGGAAATTATGGAAGAGGCGATATGGATTTTAGCAGTGATTTCAATTCTGATTATATTGATATGGTCGCCGTTGGTTAACCCAAATCATCTTTTAGAGGATTATCAAATCAGACGAAATAAAAACATTATATATGTAATGGTTGTGATTGATGTTGCACTTTACGGAATATTTTGCAAGACAAACATAGCCATGGCACATAGTGAAATGATGTTTATTATTTTGGTAGCATTGACACTGCTGGCAGGAGTTATGAAAAACAAAAGAATAAAATAGTTAAGGAGTAAAGTTATGAGAAATATAGTAAAAAGAATAATTTCAGTAGCAATAGTAATGGTTATGGTTTTTTCAATAAATGTGTTTGCATTCGATACAGGAACAGGAACGGTAAAGGTACCGTCTGGTGGAACTTATGTTGTTGCTAAAACTAATATAAAAAGAAGTGGAAATTATGGTTATGCTATGGTAAAGGCAAACAGTGTTTATCCTATAGAAGAAAACACGGAAGATACTTATACAAGATGTTACACACAGTTATATTATGGCACCACAGCGATTTCAGAAGAAACTCAGTTGGTAGAAGGTCATTTAAAAAAAGTGAAGATTTTTGAAGGACAAATGAAAAGACCAACATTTAGAATTAAATTTAAAGGTAACAATCCTAATTATGGTGCAAATATAGCTTATTATTATAATGGAAAATAATATAGAAAAGTTCCATTGCTTTTGAAAAAAAGCAATGGGCTTTTTATGAGAGGAATGAAACAATGTTAAGAAAGTCTATTAGTATGCAGATATCATATATGTTAAGAAGAAAGTCGACTGTTTTTGTATTATTAGTATTATTAATTACGATAAGTATAAATTTCTTTATTAATATGAAAACAAATGGTGGAAAGCTATATGTTAGTCAAATGTATAGTTTTGAAAAGATGCTTACACTTTCGGATAACACAATGGTTGGGTATTTTATGATGCAATATTATCCGTTATTAGTTGTTATACCTACTGCCTGTGTTTATATTAGTGAGAGAAATAGTGGAATTGATACATATATACAATCAAGAGTAGGAAAAAGAAATTATTGGTATGGAAAGTTACTAGCGGTATTTGTAGTAATATTTTTCGTATTTTCATTTCCATACATAATTGAATTGATTTGTAGTGTCTTTAGTTTTAGTATGAAATCCAGTGGAGACATGTTAGGAGACACATATTGGGAGATAATGGAACAGGAAAGTCAATATTTTTTATCGGGAATTTTATTAAAGAATAGAGTACTCTATGCTACTTTAATGATTTTTATTTTTGGAATGATTTCGGCAATTTTGGCAGTATTCAATTTAGCAGTTACAACTTTGCCAATATTTAAGAGTAAGATTTTAACATATTTACCTATATATATATTATTTATGGGGATTTCAATGTTGAATAAATTTGTAAAATTAAAGTTTACAGTAGACTATCATTTTATATTACGAATGTTTGAAAAATCAACCGAAAAGAATTATCCGATATATTTAATCTTTTTGATGAGTTTAATAATAGTGTCTGTTATTTTAATCGAAATAAAAGTAAAGAGAGAAGAAATAATATAATGAAAGTTATAAAAAGTATATTAATAGCAGTAGTGTTGGGGATAGTGTATGTCGGAATAGGGTTGATGAAAATAGACAATATAAAAATGTCAGAAATCCTATTGGCTAATACTATGAGTGGAGTTGAATTTTATCCACAATACATATCAACATTTTCATTTGAATATATTCCAATTTTTGTTTTTCAAATTTTGTTCGCAACAAATATATACAAACATTTTTGTAGTGCAAGCATTTATTTTTTTTCAAGAAATGCGAATCGAATTAAATGGTATTTAAAAGAGGTAACAAATATATATTTAAATTCGATCATATTTTTAACAGTTATATGTATATCAGAAATACTTTTTATTTATATGTTTACTACGATTAAGATTGATGATGGAGCTGTGATAATTGCAATATATTATATTGCAATATATTCAATTTATTTATTAAGTACAACATTGGCAATAAATATTGTATCAATACTATTTGGTAGTAATATAGGATTTGCTATTGTTCAGGGGATTGTATTATTATCAGTATCAATATTTTTTATATTAGGTAATTATGTAAAAGATAATTTTATAACAGAGAAGGTGAAATTTTTAATAAAAGGTAATCTTATTGCAAATTTAATTTTTCCTTTTCATAGTAGCAAAATAAATTCAATAAATAATCTGATAAATATAAAAAGTATTGATTTCGATTTAAATTATTCGATATTGTATTATCTGATTATATGTATTGTAGTAATAGTCTTTGGTGGATATGTCGTTGAAAAATATGAATTTATTATTAACAACAAAGAAATGGAATAGAAGGGAAAGAAAATGAAGTTATTAGTTAAAAATATTTCTAAACACATAGGGAAAAAAGAAATTTTGAAAGATATAAGTATTGAACTTGAAAGTGGAAAAGTTTATGGATTTGTGGGAAAAAATGGTTCAGGAAAGACTATGCTTTTTAGAGCGTTATCAGGATTAATGGACATTTCTTCAGGAAAAATTTTTTTAGATAATAAAGAATTGCATAAAGATATGAGAGTTTTGGAAAATGTAGGAATTGTTATAGAAAATGCGGGACTTTATCCGGAGCTAACTGGATTTAATAATTTAAAAATGCTTTCTAAATTGAATAAAAAAATCGATGATGAACAAATTAGAAAAACAATAGTAAGAGTGGGATTGAATCCGAATGACAAACGAAGTTTTAAAAAATACTCATTAGGCATGAAACAACGAATTGTAATAGCACAGGCAATAATGGAAAAACCGGACATTTTAATGCTTGATGAGCCAACAAATGCATTAGATGAAGAAGGAATTGAACAAATTAGGAAAATTATAAAAGAGGAAAGAGAGAGAGGGGCAATAGTATTAATAGCAAGTCATAATAAGGAAGACATAGAAGTTTTGGCAGATAAAGTATTTTCAATAAGTAATGGAATGTTAAAAGAAAGTGAGGAATAAAAAGGTGAAGGTAAAATATGTAATGATAATTTATGCTTTTGTCTTTTGTATATTATTAGGAATTGGGCTTAATACAAGACTTTCATATAAAGATTTTAATGATGAAAAAGAACCATTAGATAATTTCGTTGTAGGTTTAATGGACAAAAAAATGGTAGAGTCAGGAATCGAGATGATGTCAGAAAATCTAGATAAAAGTAATATAATTCTTGCGGTAGAATGTAAAGAAGACGTTAAGTTTAGATATTCATGTGCTACGCAAAAGGTTGAGGTGAAAAAAATTTTTAAGGGAAATAATATAAATATTGGAAAAGAGATAGAAATATGTACCGTAAAATACCTATTTATGAATAAAAATATGCAAGTTGAAGGAAAACAATGTGCTAATATGGGATTTGTAAATAAAATGGAAAAGGGGAAAACATATTTAGTTTTTTTGGATAAGAGGGCTAAAAATACTAATATTTATGTTACACAGGATGATATATTTATTAAAACAATTTTTTCATATGAAAACATAAAAAACAATGAATGTATTCCAATTAGCAAGGAGCAATATTATATAAAGTATGCAGATGCTAAAAACAATGAATTTTTTATCACATCTGAAAAAGGAATAAAAGCTATGGAAAAATATAAACAAAGTCTTATACAAAAATATAATTATAATTAGAAGATGTAAGCCGGTTGTTCATAACAGTCTGTTTGTGCTATTATAATGCTAAATCAGAAAGTAGTACAAAGGAGAAATTATGGGACAGGTTTATTTTACAAGACATGGGCAGACATTTTGGAATGTTGAAAATAAAATATGTGGAGCAACAGATATTGGCTTGACAGAATTAGGACATAAGCAGGCTGAGGAGTTGGGACAGAAGATTTTGAAGGAGGGAATAAAAATCGACGAAATTTTGTACTCACCACTTAGCAGGGCAGCAGATACAGCGAAGCATATTGGGAAAGTAACAGGGATTCCGATGAGAGAAGAAATCCGATTAAAGGAGCAGAATTTCGGAAAGTACGAATCTACACCAAGACACGGCGAAGAATTTGAAGAGGCAAAAAAGAGCTTCATAAATCATTTTGACGGTGGCGAATCAATGTTTGAAATGGCTCAGAGAATCTATAATCTATTGGATGACTTGAAGAAAGAATCAGGCGAAAAGACATATCTTCTTGTTGCCCATAATGGCATATCAAGAGTCGTAAATTCATATTTCCACGATATGACAAACGAAGAATATGCAGCGTTTGGAATAAAGAATTGCGAGATATTAAAGTATGAATTTTAACGCCAGTTAAAAAGTTGGAAACGTAGTAGTTGCAAAGGGAGCAGTCTATGGCAAAGTGGAAGACTCCCTTTTTATATTGCTATTGGGCTGAAAGTAATAAGAAACAGGAAAGAACAACAAATACTAGTAAAATTAGTAAATAGTAAGGAAGACTATGATTTCATAATTAATAAGGTAGAAGAGGAATAATAAAAAAGGCACAGAGTTAATCAGTTACGGTTAGCCCTGTGCTTTTTTTGTCAAGATAAATTATCTCACAGTTATAGATTGAAGATTATTTATCCATTTCAAAAAAATTATTAATACTTTTTCGGCATTTTGAATATATTGAACTGTTAGGAATTTTTCCTGCAAAAAACAGTGAGGAGGTGAAATAATGCACAGGTTTTTCCGGCTATGGAAAAGGCAAAGGATGAAAAAGTTTGGAGCATGTATGTTATGTATGGTAATTACAATGACAATGTTTCAACCGGTTTCGGGAAGTATAGGGCCGGGAACGGATACACTAAAGACTGATGAGGGAACACCGGTAAAAAGTATTTACGTTTCTGACAGCTCCACATCTGACATTGAATCTTTGTTTCAGGGAAAAAACAAAGATGACGGAAGGATAGAAACTGACAAGTCAGTAATGTATGGAAAAGATGATTATTCCATATTTAACAGTTATAACCCGGGAGAATTTAGCGTAATTTTGTCAGCACTTGGACAGAAGTATATTGATACGACTTCGGGAATAATTCATGTACCTTTAGATGTGGTACTTGTTCTTGATATTTCAGGAAGTATGTCTGTGGATGGCGATGGCAAGAGGGCTGATAATCTGGTAAAAGCTGTAAACAAGACCATTACTTATTTGATGAAAGAAGATGAGAATAACAGGGTAGCGGTTGTGGCATACAACACAAAAGCCACAAAGATTTTGCCGCTTGGAAGATATTATGTTGGAAGCAAGGCAGACTACTCTAATACCAATTCTTATTTTTCTGTATCAAAATCATCTAAGAATGATGGCTACAAAAAATTAGATATAGGAAAAATTAAAAACGAAAGTACAAACAATCTTACAGATAAGGCATCGAAATCAATTGAGGTATATGGGGCAACATACATTCAGGATGGAATAAAGCAGGGGGCGGATATTCTTATTAATGAAAAAACAACAACTTACACTGACAGTGTTTCTGGTCAGAAAGTAACAAGAACACCTAATATTCTTTTGCTATCAGATGGTTGTCCTACCCTTGGAAATTCGGATTACAAGAATTTGGCTTCGAATAAAAAATTTGGTGATGGCTCATGTTGTGGAAGTGAAAATACTACGGACAATAACAAGGAGTATTCAGAAAATGACAAGGGAATTTTTGGTTATTACACAATTCTTACGGCAAAGTATTATAAGGACAGGGTAAGTAAGCATTACAATGGTCAGGCAGACCATAAAAACAACAAGTTTTTTACAGTTGGTGTAGGCGTTACTGAAGGGGAAGGTTATGACTACATTAGTCAGGTACTTCATCCAACGGCGCAGAATCTTGAACGATGTAAGAACAGCAAAGATCCGCGAGCTAACGAATTGCACAAGGCTTTGACAAAACAATATGCCGATAATACAAAGATAACTGTAGGAAGTAAAAATACGGGAGTTCAGGCAAAAAGTTCCACGTATTATTACACCAATCCATACAGCAATTATGATTATGCCGACAACAGCAAAATGGCAAAAGATGATGCAATGGACAGCGAAACACTGGCGCAAATCTTTAAGCAGTTTTTGCAGGAAGGCATGGAAATAATCAACTATCATTCCTGTGTGGAAGAAGGACTTGATAACGCAGTAGAGTTTACCGACAAAATAGGTCAGGGAATGGAAATAAAGGAAACACCGATTCTAAGATACAATGGCATAAATTACAAAGCGGCAAAAATCTCAGAAGACGGTGACGTTACCACCTATATATATGAAGGAAAAGTTCCATCGGCAACAGATGGAAATGACGATGTAAACCTAAAAAACATCAAAGTCACAGTAACAAAAAACAGTAAAGGATTACAAACCGTAAAATTCACAATACCATCCAAACTGTTACCTGAAAACATCCAAATCCAAGGCGGCACACAATACACCAAGGCATTGCCAATCAGACTATGCTACAAAGTAGGTCCAACCAAAGAAGCAATCCTTGAAGCAGCCACTTTTGAAACAATGGAAATGGAAAAAATACTCTACACAAATATGTGGGATGAGGGCAAAGAAGCAACAGCCACATACATTCCGAACTCGGAAAACCCATACTACTACGGTTATGAAGAAAATCCAAACTTCGTAGGCTATGAGGAAGGCGAAATAGCAAAAGACAAAAACGCAACCAAAACAAAGCAATACTCAAAATCATATGGAAAAATAAAAAACAAAACAATAACGGCAACACTAGGCAACAACGGCAAACTAACCATAAGTGCAGCCAACACAAACAAAATCTATCAACTGCCCGACACAGGCGGAAACGGAACAAACACATACACATATATAGGAGCAATACTAATAGCAACATCACTAATCTACAACCGATACAAAAAAAAACAGAGACAATATAAATTTGACATAAATAGAGGCGGGCGACAATTGAAAGGGGAAGTATGAAAAGTATAAAAAAATTTTTAGCAGTCATTTTATCAATGACTTTAATGTTAACACTTGGCACAGCCACTTTTGGCGCACAAAAAACTCTGCCATCAGGCAAGGACACAGGCAGCATTAACGTAACCAACCTAAAGCCGGGAGACACAGTTACCGCATATCAGTTTGTAAAAGCCGACTACAATGAGTATGGCTTCACAGGTTATTCGGCAATAAACAACTACGTAAAAGATCCTGTTGCACCAACAGCACAGGAAGTAAGTGATATGGCGTCAAATGCAGCCACTATGACAGTTGCAGCAGAGAAGAAAGTTGCCACAGGGGATACGGAAGTTACACTTAATGGACTTCCTGTAGGTTATTATCTTGTAATGGTAACAAGCGGTTCTGAAACAGTTTACAGTCCAATGATTGCCGGTATTTATTATTCAAAATCAGCTACCGACAACACTTTGACAAACGGTGCAATCAGTGCAGATTCTGATTTTGAAATTAAAGCTCAAAAATGTTGGGCAAAGTCATCAACACCTAAGCTTGAAAAAACAATCGTTACACCTTCAAGCAAAAACAGCAAAGGTGACGATATTGCAATTGGCGACAAAATCACTTTTAACTTAAGTGCAACTGTTCCATCTTATAGCAAGGAATACAAGAAAGTAACTTACAAGATTTATGACATAATGAGCGAAGGACTTGACTACGTGGATGGCTCAATGAAGTGCTTTATTGAAAAATATGAAAATAACAGAGAGAATATTAAAGTTACACCTAAAGTAAACGGAGGCATTATTGAAATTACATTTGACTCAAAATTTATTCTTGAACATCCTGGCCAGAAGATTCAGGTTGAATATCAGGCAAAACTTAATGAAAAAGCAGGTGTAAACTTTGATGCAAACATTAATAAGGCATACCTTGAATACTCAAACAATCCTGCCAGTGGTTCTACTGCAAAAACCGGTGAAGATAAAGTTTACGTGTACACATTTGGCATTGATTCTAACTTATTTGGCAAGAGTACTGAGAAATGGAACGGGAAGACTAAGGAATTAATTAAGGTAGAAGAAGGGGAGTACCAATGGGTTGAAACTGAAAAAGAAAGTGGAATTTTCACTACAACAACGGCCCTTGAAGGTGCTACTTTTACTTTGACAAACAATAAAACTAAGAAATCTTACACGGCAACATCTGACAAATACGGATATCTTAAGTTTACAGGTCTTGATGCAGGTGAGTACACATTGCAGGAAACAGATGCGCCTGACGGTTTTACATTAAATGACGCAAAACATACAGTTGTTATCAAAGCAGAATATAATCAGGATGGAACTTTAAAATCATATACAATAAAAATCGATGACAAGGCTACATCAACTTATACTGCAACTTACGATAAGGGAGTAATTAAAACAATTACTTCAACAAAAGACAGTCAGGGAAATATTTCTGAATCTGCTATTTTGAAAAACTCAAAAATGAGCTTTTTACCTTCAACAGGTGGCGTTGGCACAACTATTTTTGCAATTGTAGGTGTTGTATTTGTGGCAGCAGCGTTAGGTCTTCATATGATTTTAAGAGGAAAAAGCAAGCTGGAACAGGACAGATAGTTTGAGATAGAAAAAAGAGTTTCAGACAGCTTTAAAATAAAAAGTTTAATATAGGTAGTTTTCGTAATTGAAGGGGAACAGATTAATATCTAAAATTATTATGGTTGTAATTTTTCTTGTAGGATTTGGTTTTATTTTGTATCCAATTGTGGCTAACGAGTGGAACGAAATATGCCGGCGAAAAGTTATAACCGTATACGACAGGCAGGTTGAACAGTCTGTGGAGCAGGGCAAAATCAGTTATGAGAATGAAAAAAGGAAGGCCGACGAATATAATAAAGCTTTAAGATTTAACATAACTGATGACGGATTTGTCTCAAATAATGATAATAGTGTCAATAACAGTGACAATGATACTGATGAAGATAATAATAAAGATAATGAAGAAAGTTCCTTTGATGAAAACAGTGAGTACAACAAGTGTCTTAATTTAAACAATGACGGCATGATGGGATATATTTCAATTCCAAAGATTGACGTAAAACTTCCAATTTATCACTCTACTGACAATGAAGTTTTGCAAAAATATGTGGGGCATTTGGAAGGCTCAAGCCTGCCGGTAGGGGGCAAAAGTACACATGGAGTTTTGGCGGCTCACAGGGGGTTGCCCAGCTCTAGACTGTTTACGGATTTGGACAGAATTGAAGAGGGAGACAGGTTTTATATTTATGTGCTTAATCAGGTTTTGACTTATCAGGTTGACCGGATTTATCCAATGATAGACAAAAACGACAAGGCAAAATTGACGGAAGCATTGCAGACAAAGGAGGGTGAGGACTACATTACCCTTCTAACCTGTACCCCATACGGTGTCAACACTCACAGATTATTAGTTAGGGGAAAAAGAGTAGAAAATAGTAACGAGAGTTATGATAGAAAATTAAACAGCAACTCAAACTTGTGGATTCTAGGTGGCGCAGCAGTTGGGATAATTGCAACGTCAGTAGTGCTGGTTATTTTGATAAGAAAGGGGGAGAAAGCAGATTGAAGAAGCATTGCAAAAGCAATCAGGGAAGATTGGCAAAACACATATTGGGCAAGTATTGTAGAATTAGTCAATTAAGAAATGGTTGTATTTTAAATAAGATTTGTGTGGGATTTACTTTGATTTTTTTATTTGGCTGTTTGGTCTTAAGTAATGGAAAAGTTTTGGCAGAAAACGCTGTAGACATTGGTAAACTTTGCAATCTTATGGTTCAGGTGCCGAAAGAAAATCCGGAGCTTAATAACGCACAATTGCAAGTGAAATTGTACAAAACAGCTGATATTACAAAATTGTGGAAATACAACACAATAGGAAATTATGAACTAATGAACAATTATGAATATTCCTTTATTAATGGTAATAACGTAATTGAAAAAATAAAGGTTAAACTAAATGAAATAGACAGCAGTACCACAGCAAAGGAATGGGAGGGGCTTGCTTTTGTGGCAAAAGAAGTGGCAAAGAGCGAAAAGCCTACTGCCGTGGCGACAATTGCTGACGGAAAAGCTGTTTTTCAGGGGCTTCAACCAGGACTTTATTTGGTGGAAGTGAACGATGCAATTGTAAATGGCAAAGCATACCGATTTATGGCATATTTGATTTCAGTGCCTAACTACAACGCCCAAAATCCTGCTGGAGAAAAAATAGAATACAACGTTGACACAGAGTTGAAAGTGGAAGTAAACGATAACAACATAACAACTCAGGTAACCACGTTTAAACCAACAGAAAACACAACAAAACCTAAAGCCAAAACATTAAAAACACCAAAGAATCAGCCGGATGAAACTTCAAAATATTTTGGCATATTGCCACAAACAGGGCAGCTTAAGTGGATTATTCCTGCCCTACTAATAGTAGGATTTGGTTGTATAGGAATAGGAATACAACTACTAAAAAAGGAAAATAAAAGTGAATAAAAAAATATCTGCCGTAGTTACACTAGTAGGTTTAATACTTATAATGTGTGCTATGGCAGTTTTGTTTCACAACAAAAAAGAAGACAATCTGGCACAAAAATCATCCAACACAGTTCTGTCAAGTCTGAAAGAAAAAATAGAAGAAAGCAATTTAAAAATTTCAGATGTGGAAAAAGATTTGAACAAGGATTTGAATCAATATGATGGCTACATCAAAATTCCAAAGTTAAATCTTGAATTGCCTGTAATGAAAAAACCAACTCAGGCAAACTTAAAAAAATCACCATGTATATATTCAGGCACGGCAAAAGATTCAAACCTGATAATAGCCGCCCACAACTACAGCGCCCACTTTGGCAAAATAAACCAACTTGAAAACGGCGACAAAGTACAATACACTGACTTACAAAACAACACCTACAACTACTGTGTAACCGCTAAAGAAAAAATAAATGGCAGCAACTCAGAGCAAATGCAAAACGAAAACTATGCACTAACCTTATTCACTTGTGACTATACAGGGAGGGATAGGATTACAATAAGATGCGAGAGGAAATGAGGAATGTTGGGGATAAATGGGATGAAGAAATGTAAGACAATTAAGTTGAAACGAAGAAATGCAGGAAAGCAGGAATAAATGTTGAGGTGGATTCATAGAATAGAATATAGTGTTTTCTGGAATATTTTTAGTCTGATAGTATACAGAAAATTTTGGAAACAAACAATAGGCAGTGTTGCGCAATTTTGCGAGCATAGTGTATGTGGAAAAACGACTGTTTGAGCCATTAGGCGAGTTTCGTTTTTCCACATACAATGGACGGCGGAGCAAAATAAGAAACACAACGTGTTTGTGCCAAAATTTTCTGGGACTATCAGAAGTGAGAAATAACAAAAACACTATATTTTATAAATGAATTAGGAGGGAAAAATGAAAATACGTTTTAGATCAATTAATGCAATTGAGGAATTTCTAGACATTGTCAACAGATTTTCAGCAGAAATCGACATCAAATCAAAAAGGACAACCGTTGACGGAAAATCAATGATGGGAATTTTTAGTTTGGACTTGTCAAATCCAGTGGAGGTTACTGCAATTGGAAATGAATCAGAGCAGGTATATGAGGCAATAAGCAAATATGCGGCGTAGGCTACATATATGAAGCAATAAGCAAATATGCGGCGTAGGCTACATATAATTTAAGATAGAATTCCAGGGGAGGCTCCTGCGGGAGCCTTTCTTTATGCATAAAATAGATTTTGGAAAAACAAAGTTTAAAAGCTGTTTGAAAATAGGGATTACGTGTCACAGAGAAAATTTTTTATATGACAAGTAAAATCTCTTGGGTTTTATGCAATTTAATTGGGGATTACGTGTCACAGAGAAAAAACTTTATATAACAAGTAATTTTTAAATTTTTCAGTATAATTTGACTGGGAATTACGTGTCAGATGAAAAAAATGTTAAATGACAAGTAATTACTTATTATAATGCTTATATTTTCCTAAAAATTACGTGTCATATATCAAAAATATAATATCACACGTAATTCTTATCCATTACGAAGTTCTGAACAAAAAACGCTGTAATATCCGTAAATAATTGATTAAAACTTGTTTGGGACAAGTCCAAGCTCCCACGTCCACGCTTTACCACAACGATTTTCGGCTGTGTTAGTACAAGAGTAGCTTGTTCCAGTCCAAGCTCCCACGTTCACGCTTTACCACAACGATTTTCGGCTGTATTAGTACAAGAATAAATTTGTCCATTCGCAACCATCACATTTTATTTTACACCAAGCTATTGACATATCATAATATTAGTATTATAATCGCTAACACTGTTAATTATTAATAGTGTTAGCGATTTTTTGATTAATGAGTAATTCTTTCAGAATCACTATTAATCAAAAATTCTCCGAAGAATCGCAGAGGCGCGGAAAGGTAGATTTTCTTACGAAACCGCGCCTCGCGGGAGAGTTCGCAAGCGAACTCTGTATTCTTTGAACAACAAAAGAGTAAAGGAGCATTTATATTCTAATGGATGATAAAAAGAAATATTATGAAGAGAAAGCAAAGGAGTTATTAAACTTTAATATGATGGCCAAGCAGTCTAAGATGAGCGATAACCTTCATAAGATGGCAAGGGGAGAAGCCATTATGTTGGAATGCTTAGCACATAGTGACAATGGGTTAATGCCTAATGAGATTGCTAAGAGTGCGTATGTAAGTACTGCAAGAGTAGCAGCTTTTCTTAAAGCAGTTGAGAAGAAAGGCTATATTCAAAGAATTAGCCTTGAAGGGGACAGAAGAAAGGTGAATATTGTATTAACAGACATAGGCTGGGATGCAGTAAAAGGTAGAAGAGAGAGAATGCTTAAAGGCGTAGTGGCTTATTTGGAAAGACTTGGAGAGGAGGACACTGAAAATCTTTTAAGAATATTAGAAAAAACTCGAACTATAATGAAGGAAAATAATGACATGAAAGGAAAACAGTAATGAAACATATTTTTGAAAATTTAAAGAAATACTGGTACTTTGTAATTTTAATATTGGCATTACTTGTTGTTCAGGCGTATTGTGACTTATCATTGCCGGACTATACATCTAATATTATTGATGTTGGTATTGTTAATGGCGGTGTTGAACATCAGATGCCTGAGCTTATAACAGAGAACAGTTACAATAGTTTGAAGCTGTTTTTGAATGAACAGGAGACAAAAGACTGGGATAATGCTTATGAGTTTAGCAAGTCTGACAAAGCCTATAAGCTTAAGAACACAGACAAAGATAATATGGAAGAATTAGACAGTGAATTTGGCAATGTTATTGCAGTATATTACATGATGTCATCACAGCAGGATTCACAGTTTAAAAATATGAGTGGTAATGCACAGCAGATGACTCCTGAGCAACAGCAGGAAATGGCTAAGAAGCTACAGGAATTTGGTGTTGATCCACAAAGTCCAACATTAATGTATGACTTAAGAAAGGTTTTTGAAAAGAAACTTTCAAGTCTTGGAGATTCAACTATTAGTTCATATGCTAAGAGTTTTGCAAAGAGTGAATATAAAGCCTGTGGTAAGGACCTTGATAAGTTGCAGACAGACTATATGTTTAAAACAGGGGCAAAGATGATTTCAATGACTTTGCTTATGGTAATCGCGGCAATTCTTGTTGGTTTCTTTGCATCAAAAACAGCAGCAGGAGTTGGCAGAGATTTAAGAGAGAAAATCTTTACAAAAGTTATGAGTTTCTCCAACGCGGACCTTGATAAGTTCTCAACAGCGTCTCTAATTACAAGAAGTACAAACGACGTGCAGCAGATACAGATGGTTTCGGTTATACTCCTTAGAATGGTACTTTATGCACCTATTCTTGCAATTGGCGGAATTATTAACGTAGTTAATTACAGTTCAGGAATGGAATGGACAATTGTTCTTGCAGTGGCAGTTGTTGTATGTATCATAGGCGTGCTTATGGTTGTTGCAATGCCTAAGTTTAATATGATGCAGAAATTAGTTGACAAGGTTAACCTTATTTCAAGAGAGATTTTAACAGGTCTTTCAGTTATCAGAGCTTTCAGTAGAGAAAAGAAAGAAGAAGAAAGATTTGAAGAAGCCAACGGCAATCTTACAAGAGTAATGCTTTTTACAAACAGAGCCATGTCATTTATGATGCCGGCACTTATGTTTGTAATGAACGGCGTTTCAGTTCTTATTATCTGGGTTGCGGCAAAGAAGATTGACCAGGGTGTTATGGAAGTCGGAACAATGACAGCATTTATCACATATTCAATGATGATTATCATGGGATTCTTAATGCTTACAATGGTTTCAATTATGCTTCCAAGAGCAGCAGTTGCAGCTAACAGAATTGATGAAGTATTAAAAACAGAAATTACCATAAAAGACAGCCACAATGCATTAACAGAAAAAACAAACAATGCAGTTGTTAAGTTTGACCACGTTGATTTTAAATATGCAGACGGCGAAGAAAATGTTTTGGAAGATATTGATTTTGAGGCAAAGCCGGGACAGACAGTTGCAATTATCGGTAGTACCGGAAGTGGTAAATCTACTCTTGCAAAATTAATTCCAAGATTTTTCGATGTAACTAATGGAAAGATTACTTTGGACGGTGTGGATATTAGAGATATATCAATTGAAACATTGCGTTCACAGATTGGATATGTTCCACAGACAGGTATTTTATTCTCAGGTGATATTAATTCCAACATTTCATATGGTGCACCGGGAATAGATGAAGCAGGAATTAAGGAAGCAGCACAGATTGCTCAGGCTACAGAATTTATTGAAGACAAACCTGACAAATTTGAAAGTGCAATTGCACAAGGTGGTACAAACGTATCAGGTGGGCAGAAACAGCGTCTTTCAATTGCAAGAGCAATAGCAAGAAATCCAAAGATTTATATTTTTGATGACAGTTTTTCTGCACTTGATTTTAAGACAGATACACAGCTTAGAAAAGCACTTAAACCAAAGACTAAAGATGCAACAGTATTTATTGTTGCACAGCGTGTAAGCACGATTCTTCACGCCGACCAGATTCTTGTTTTGGATGAAGGAAAGCTTGTAGGAAAGGGTACACATAAGGAACTTGTGAAAACTTGTGAAACATATATGCAGATTGCAAAATCTCAGCTTTCAGAAGCAGAGTTTGCAGCAAGTATTGAAGGAAAGGAGGACTAAGCCATGCCAAGAATGAATCGTAAACCGGGAGAGAAAGCAAAAGACTTTAAGGGTACATTAAAGAAGCTTATTAAATATGCCGGAAGATACAGAATAGGCATTATTGCTGTTATGATATGTGCCATAGCAAGTGCCACATTTTCAATTGTAAGCCCTAAGATTTTGGGAAAAGCTACAACCAAATTAGCAGAAGGTTTAATGTCCAAGATTTCCGGAACAGGCAGTATTGATTTTGGTTATATTGGAAGAATACTTATTATAGTATTGGTTCTTTATGGAATAAGCTCATTATTTAACTTAGTTCAGGGCTTTACAATGTCAACAATTACACAGAAGTTATGTTACAGACTTCGTCGTGAAATCGTTGAAAAAATCAATCGTATGCCAATGAAATATTTTGAAAGCAGAACATATGGTGAAGTACTTTCAAGAATTACAAACGATGTTGACACATTGGGTAATGGTTTAAACCAAAGTGTAACACAGCTTATTACTTCATTAACAACTATGATTGGTGTAGTAATAATGATGTTAACAATTAGTCCGCTTATGACTTTAATAACATTATTAATACTTCCTGTTAGTATGATTTTTATAAGCTTTATAATGAAGCATTCACAGAAATACTTTAAAACACAGCAGGAATATTTAGGTCATATTAATGGTCAGGTTGAAGAAAATTATGGCGGTCATTTAGTAGTTAAAGCTTTTGGAAAAGAGCAGGATGTAATAAATGAATTTAAGAAGACAAATAATGTTTTGTACAATTCAGCTTGGAAATCACAGTTCTTGTCAGGTATGATGCAGCCTATTATGACTTTTGTAGGTAACTTAGGATATGTTGGAGTAGCTATTTCAGGTGCTTTCCTTGCAATTAACGGAACTATTACAATCGGTGATATTCAGGCATTTATAACATATGTTAAGAACTTTACACAGCCTATAGCACAGATTGCCCAGGTTACTAATATGATGCAGTCAATGATGGCAGCAGCAGAAAGAGTTTTCGAATTTCTTGAGGAAGAAGAGGAAGACCAGATTACTGAAAATCCTGTTCCTATTGAAAATGTTAAGGGAGTTGTTGATTTCGAACACGTACATTTCGGATACAATCCTGATAACATTATTGTAAATGACTTTAATGCTCACGTTAAGGCAGGTCAGCAGGTAGCAATTGTAGGACCAACAGGTGCAGGAAAGACAACAATGGTAAAACTTCTTATGAGATTCTATGATGTTAATTCAGGAGAAATAAAACTTGATGGACATAATTTAAAGGATTACAACAGAAATGAACTTCGTAATGCTTTTGGAATGGTTCTTCAGGACACATGGTTGTTTAAAGGTTCAATAATGGAGAATATCAGATACGGCAGACTTGATGCAACAGATGAAGAAGTAATTGCAGCAGCTAAGTCAGCTCATGCACATCATTTCATTAAAACATTGCCAGGAGGATATGACTTCGAGTTAAATGAAGAAGCATCTAATGTTTCTGCAGGTCAGAGACAGCTTCTTACAATAGCGAGAGCAATTCTTGCAGACAACCCTGTAATGATTCTTGATGAGGCAACATCATCAGTTGACACAAGAACAGAGCATAGAATCCAGAGAGCCATGGATAACCTTATGAAAGGCAGAACAAGTTTCGTTATAGCTCACAGACTTAGTACAATTAAGAATGCGGACATAATTCTTGTAATGAAGGATGGAGATATAATCGAGCAGGGTTCACACGAAGAACTTATGGCAAAGAAAGGCTTCTACGCAGACTTATATAATTCACAGTTTGATGTGGTGGCATAAAAATATAGTTATTGAATATATGGATTGTCTTGCAATTTGTATTTTAACAATCTTATAAAAAGTACGTGTATGTTTTGGAAAGTCCCAAACCATACACGTACTTTTTTGTTTTTAATATTCCACATTATTAATACTTATCATATTTCTTTCATATTCAGATGTTATTATCCATAACAGCATAACTATTAAATAATAATAGTTATAATGAAAAAGTTATAAGAATGAACGAAAAGGAGAATTGATATGAGAAGAATAAAAAAGGGTATAGCTGTAGCATTATCGCTTGTTTTGGCATTGTCTTTAACAGCTTGTGGAACTAAAAAATCAGCAGAGAAAAATGATAAGTTGGTAATTGCTTATCAGAATGGTCTTTCATACACACCGCTGTTGGTTATGAAGGAGAAGAAGCTTATTGAGAAGCATTATGGAAAAGACGTAAATGTAGATTGGAAGTTGTTGGAAAGTGGCGCAGCAATTAGTGAAGGAATTACAGCAGGTTCAATAGACATTGGTGCCCTTGGCACATCAGTTGCAATTAACGGAATTATGTCAAAGACACCGTACAAGATTTGTACAGGTTTGGCAGCAGTTTCTTGCGGAATCCAGACTAATGACAGTAGCATTAAGACTTTGAAAGACATAAAATCAAGCGATCAGATTGTTGTAACTCAGGTTAACAGTCAGCCTCATATATTATTGGCTATGGCTGCAAAGAAGGAATTGGGCGACGCTCATGCCTTAGATGCAAACTTAGTTGCAATGGCTAATGCAGACGGATATTCAGCGTTAATATCAGGTGCAGTTCAGTGCAATATGGTATTGGCACCATACAATTTAATGGAAGTAAAAGAAGACAACATACACGAAATACCGGTAAGCGAAGACGTTTGGGCTAAAGGTGACACATCAATCGTAGGAATAGCATCAGAAAAGTTATACAAAAACAATCCTGATCTATACAAAGCTTTTTGTGACGCAACAGAAGAAGCAATGAAATATATAGAAGAGAATCCTGACGAAACAGCAAAAATCCTTACTGAAACTTATGATGCTTCACAAGATGAAATTGCATCATGGTTGAAGGATGGTGCCGTTCAGTACAATTCAACTTTGCAGGGAGTTATGAATCTTTCAGACTTTATGGTAGAAGAAAATTTCTTAGACAAAGGTGCAAGTAGTATTGACCAGTTAGTATTCGATAATGTTAAAGGAGAATAGTTTTGAATAAGAATATTAAAAATAGTTTGGTAAAAATAATTTTTATTGTTTCAGTTCTTATTTTGTGGCAGGTATTATATACTTTGAAAATTTGGCCGGAAATTTTGTTTCCATCATTAGGCGATATTGGAAAAGCTTTTGTAACTGCTTTTACGGAAAGAGAACTTGGGACAATGGTGTTACATTCCCTTTCACTTATCATTAAAGGATTAATTGTGGGAATAGCGTTGGCTTTGGTTTTTTCAAGCCTTTCAGTTATAAGCGAAACATTTTACACAATCTACAATATGATTGTTTCAATGTGTGACTTAATACCGGGAATAGCTTTAATACCAGTAGCAATTCTTTGGATAGGCGTAGGTGACGGTGCCATAATTTTTATGGTTATTCACGCAGTTGTGTGGCCTATGTCAAGAAGTATAATTGATGGTTTCAATGCAGTGCCGGAATTGTATTTGGAAGTAGGCAGAAATATAGGACTTTCACCGGTTAAGTTGATTTTTGGAGTTTTTCTTCCGGCAGCTTTGCCTAGAATTTTTTCAGGTATAAAAGTAGGCTGGGCAAGAGCGTGGCGTGGACTGATCAGTGCCGAAATGATTTTTGGCGGAGGCGGAGCATTGGGAATCGGCTATTTTATTCAGGACAGACGTACTAATACTGACATTGCCGGAGTTTTTGCGGCAATTATTGTTATTGTAATTATTGGAATGGTTGTTGAGTACGGAATTTTCCGCAACATAGAAAATAAAACTTTTAGAAAGTGGGGAATGACACGATGAGCAATGAAGTTTTAAAGATAAGTAATCTGGTAAAAAAATATGATAATTCCGATAGAGTTATTTTAAATAATCTTGATTTGACTATAAATGATGAAGATTTCTTATGCATTCTTGGCCCTTCAGGTTGCGGAAAATCTACATTAATAAGATGCATTGCCGGTTTTGAAGATTATGAAGGAAGCATAAAAGTTGACGGTCAGCCGGTTGTAAAGCCGGGACCTGACAGAATAATGGTATTTCAGGACTTTAATCAGTTATTTCCTTGGAAAACTGTTTTGAAAAATATTACATATGCGTTAAAAGTAAATGGAATGAAGGATAAGGCGGAAAGAGAGCAGAAAGCAAAGAAATATTTGGAAAAAGTTAATCTGGTACAGTATGCTAATTATTACCCACACCAGTTAAGCGGTGGAATGAAGCAAAGAGTGGCAATAGCAAAGGGAATGGCACTTGGTTCAAAAATAATATTAATGGATGAGCCTTTTGCAGCGCTTGATGCAATGACAAGAAAGCAGTTGCAAAGTGAATTACTGAAATTGAAACAAAAAGAAAAAATAACAGTTATTTTTATAACTCACAACATTCAGGAGGCAATATCTCTTGGTAACAGAATTATGGTAATGTCTAAGGAAGGAACCATTAAGGAGCATTTGTACAACACTATTGAAAAGCCTGTTACGCCTGCAAGTGAGGGTTACGCCAAGTTATGGGAACATTTAAACAATCAGCTAACATAGCATTGGAAAAAGTAAAGAAAAATATTATAATCATATTAGTTCAAAATTGATTGGGAGTGGAGCTAATATGAATAATAACGAATTTACTTATATAAAAGAAGTGGCAAAACAGAAAAGTTTCTCAAAGGCTTCAAAAGCTTTGGGAATATCCCAGCCGGCATTAAGCAATTACATTAAAAAACTGGAAGACAGAATGGGTGTATTGCTTTTTGACCGAAGTATTTCTCCGATTGAAATAACAGAGTTCGGCAAGGCATATTTGGAATACGCAGAGGATGTTATATCAGCCACAGACAGACTTAATGATGTTATGTCAGATTTGCAGGATTTAAAAAAAGGAGAGATAAAAATAGGAAGTGTTGTATGTTTTTCAACAACATATTTGCCGGGACCAATGTCAGTCTTCCACAAGAAATATCCGGGAATTACTTTTAAATTAACAGAAGAAAAAGTCCTTGAAATAATGAATAAATGCCTTTTGGGAGACATTGATATTTTTCTGACAGATGGAAGAATCAATGGCGAGTTATTTGATAAGGAAACTCTTTTTGAAGAAAGATTGCTTATGGTTGTTCCGAAAAACCTGGCAATTAATGAAGAAATAGGGGAATACCAGATTCCAATAGAAAAATTACTAAGTGACAAAATTGACTATTCATCAGTGAAAACATTGGACATAAGCAGAATGAAGGATGAAGAGTTTGTTTTGTTAAACGAGGACCAGCATGTAAGACGCATGGTAGACAGCATATTTGAAAAAGCCGGTTTTACACCTAACGTAATATTGCAAACATCTCAGACAGTAACAGGGCTTGCCATGACACTTGCCAATATGGGAATCTCTTTCGTTACAGAAACAACCATAAAATACAACAACATCAAAAATCACGCATACTACTACAAGGTAGGCTCAGATAAAGATGCGGTTAGAACAATGTGCGTGGCGTATAAGAAAGGGAAATATATATCCAAGGCGTGCAGGAAGTTTATAGATACGCTGAAAGAAGAGTTGGAATAAAAGAAAATTATAGGTGTGGTTCTTATTAATTTTATTTGATATTTATAAACGAAAACGGGTTTGCAAACACGTTGATTTTCTTATTTTGCTCCGTCATTTATTATAAGACAAAAATCAAAACTCGCCTACGGCTCAAACAGTTGATTTTTGTCTTAAATTATACTCGCAAAATTTCGAAAATCTGCCTATCGTTTGCAAACCCGTTTTCGCTTATAAAATACAAAATTAATAATGTACCACACCTAAAAGATTGTTAAGTAATGATTTAGTTTGATATAGCATTATTTGTATTTTCTTTATTTGCTAAATACAGTATTATATCTTTTCTTGTGATAATACCAATAAATACATTGTTGTCATCCACCACAGGCACGAAGTTCTGGTTAGTGGCTTTTTCAAAAAGTTCTTCCATTGAAACCTGTATGTTGACAGCGTTGTTGTCTCTTTTTCGTTCAATGTCCGTAATAGGAATATCCTCCAACTGGTAGATGTCAGGAAAATCGTGGTCCTTAAGGTACCAAAGCAAGTCCCCTTCAGTAATTGTTCCTATGTATTTTCCTTCTTTATCTAAAAGAGGAATGGCGGAATATCCGTGGAACTCCATTTTTTCCACAACCTGTCTCAGTGTATCGTCATTGAATATATGTGACACCTTTTCTTTCGGTGTCAAAAAAAATAAAATGTTCATTAATTACCTCCTGTAAGCTTCGGGCAATCCAGGCATACCCCCCGGTCAATGCAATAAGGGAAACATTGACATTTAGCTTCTTTTTTAAATTTTTCTACGCCGTTAATTCTACCAAAAAAATACCAAACTATCCATAGAATACACAAAAAGTTAACAATAAATTAAGAAATCTTTATGGATTAATCAACCTATGATATAATGGGCGGTGTTGAAAGATTTTGGATTAAAAATTAATGGCAAATACATTATCTTAAATAAAGTTCAGAAAATGTTATTGAAAACAAAATATTTATCGAAAACAAAATGTTTATGGAAATAAGAGGGACTGAAAAAATGAAAAATATTACAAAAGAAGAAATGAACATAAAAGAGTTTTTTGAAAAATATCCTAATGTGGCAATTGCTTTGTCAGGTGGAGTTGATTCAGTATTTTTGGTTTATATGGCAAAAAAATATGCAAAGAGCGTGAAGGCGTATTTTGTCAAATCTGTTTTTCAACCGGAATTTGAAAAAAAGGATGCAGAAAAAATTTGCCGGCAGCTAGGCGTTGATTTGAAGATTTTGAATGTGGATGTTTTGTCTAACAAGCTGGTTACGGACAATCCGGTCAACAGATGTTATTATTGTAAGCAGGGTGTTTTTGGAACAATTCTTGAAGCAGCAAAGAATGACGGAATGACAGTAATTCTTGATGGAACCAACGCTTCAGATGATGCAGGTGACAGACCGGGAATGAAGGCTTTGCAGGAGATGAAGGTTTTGTCCCCACTTAGAATGTGTGGCTACGTGAAATCTGAAATAAGAAAGCAGTCAAAGGAAGCAGGTTTGTTCGTGTACAACAAACCGTCATACGCTTGTCTTGCAACAAGAATACCAACAGGTACTGAAATAGATGAAGAAAAAATCAAACAGGTAGAAACAGCAGAAACATTTTTGTTTGACTTAGGCTTTTCTGATTTCAGAGTAAGATGGATGGACAACAAAGCCAAAATCCAAATGCCTGAAAGCCAGTTACAGGCACTTATGGAAAAGCGAGAAATTGTATTGGAAGAATTGTCAAAAATATTTGATGAGGTATTGCTTGATTTGAGAACTAGATAGGAACAACATAAAACGAGACAAAGAAATATGATTATAAGAAAGGCGACATTATGAAACAATCAGAGTTGATGAATATTTTGGATGATGTTGCAACGGGGAAAGTTACTAAGGAAGAAGCTTTGCTTGCCATTAAAGAAGAGCCTTTTAAGGATATGGGGTTTGCAAAGATTGATACCCACAGAGGCATCAGGCAGGGTGTGCCTGAAGTTATTTATGGCGCAGGAAAAACAAAGGAACAAATAAAAGAAATTGTCAAGTATCTACAAAAAAGTGGTGAGAAAACTGTACTTATAACAAGAATGAGCAGTGAAGCCGCTAAGTTTGTCAGTGAAGAAATAGATTTGAGATATGATGAAATATCTAAGGTTGGAATAGTTGGACCAATGCCTAAGAAAGACGGTATTGGAACAATAGTTGTTGCAACGGCAGGAACAAGTGATATGTATGTTGCAGAAGAAGCAGCGTTGACGGCAGAGGTTTTCGGCAATCAGGTTACAAGACTTTATGATGTGGGTGTTGCCGGACTTCACAGATTGATAAGCCACGTTGACGAAATAATGAGTGCCTCCGTAATAATTGCAATTGCAGGAATGGAAGGCGCACTTGCCAGTGTCATAGGCGGACTGGCAGACTGCCCTGTAATCGCAGTGCCAACAAGCGTAGGCTACGGTGCAAACTTCGGAGGCTTATCAGCCCTTTTGTCAATGCTAAACTCCTGTGCCAGCGGAGTAAGCGTAGTCAACATAGATAATGGCTTCGGAGCAGCATATCAGGCAAGTATGATAAATCATATGAGAGCGAAGTAGTAGGGTGGGAGAAAACCTGCTCTTTCGGAAGAAATTACGGATAATTCCAGGGAAAACACATATAAAAGAGGAACTAATATGAGGATTTTGTATTTAGATTGTGGAATGGGTGCAGCAGGCGACATGTTGATGTCTGCTTTGCTAGAACTTGTTCCGGATAAAGATAAGTTTGTTGAAAAAATTAATAATATTGGAATTTCAAATGTTAAGGTGAAGCTTGAAAGTTCGGTTAAATGTGGTATAAAAGGAAATCATGTTAGAGTTTTGATTAATGATGAAGAAGAATTGTCTGAGGATGTACACAACAGTGATGAATTACATCATCATAACCATACCCATCATCACGCTCATTACCATGCAACTATTGATTTTATTGAGCACACGATTCAAAATCTTGCAGTTTCAGACAAGGTTAAGAATGATGTAATTTCTATATACAAGCTTATAGCTCAGGCTGAGAGTAAAGCTCACGGTGTGGATGTTTCTGAAATTCATTTTCATGAGGTTGGAATGATGGATGCAATTGCGGATGTAACATGTTGCGCTATGTTAATGGAAGAGATTAACCCTGACAAGGTGGTTGTATCGCCTATTAATACAGGTTTTGGAAAAGTGAAATGTGCTCATGGAATACTTCCGGTTCCCGCACCGGCTACAGCTAATTTGCTTGAAGGAATGGTTTGCTACAGTGGAAATATTGAAGGTGAACTTTGCACGCCAACAGGGGCAGCAATTTTGAAATACTATGTTAATGAGTTTGGAAATATGCCTGCAATGATTATGGAAAAGCAGGGTTATGGCATGGGAAACAAAGACTTCCCGGTGGCTAACTGCATTAGAGCAATTCTTGGAGAAAAGACAGAAAACAATTCAATTATGGAAAGTAACAATGACACCAATCAAAATAATAGAGCCATTGAGAATAGTGATACTATCCAAGACACCATTGTGGAGCTTCGCTGCAACATTGACGATATGACTGCGGAAGAATTAAGTTTTGCGGTGGAACAGATTTGGCAGGATGATGTGTTGGACGTTTACACTACGCCAATTAGTATGAAAAAAGGTCGTCAGGGAACTTTGCTTAATGTAATGTGCAAAGAGTCGGCTAAGGAAGATGTTGCCGTAACTATTTTTAAGCATACATCAACAATTGGAATTAGAGAATACAAGTGTAGCCGAATGATTTTGAATAGAAAGATTGAGAAGGTTAGCACCCAATATGGAGATATTGATGTGAAAAAGACATATGGCTATGGAGTTGAAAAATCCAAGTTGGAGTTTGAAGATTTGAAGAAAATAGCTATTGAAAATAACATTTCCATAAGAGAAGTGAAGGATAATATTTAATAAAGATACTTTAGGAGGACAAATTTATGCATATGGCAGACGCCTTGTTATCACCGGCAGTTGCAGGGACAATGTACGCCTGCAGTACAGCGGTGGCAGCATATTCAGTTACAAAAATAAGAAAAGAAGATGATCAGACTAAAATCCCAACCATGGGAATAATGGGAGCTTTTGTTTTTGCAGCTCAAATGATTAATTTTACAATACCGGGAACAGGTTCTTCAGGACATTTGTGCGGAGGAATGTTGTTGTCCGCAATGCTTGGGGCACCGGCAGGGTTCCTGACAATGATAGGTATTTTGCTCATTCAGTGTTTGATGTTTGCTGACGGAGGTTTGATGGCTCTTGGGGCAAACGTGTGGAACATGGCATTTTATGGATGCTTCATAGGAGCGATGGTTATATGGCGCCTTGTGATGAAAAACGGCGCATCAAAAAAGAAAATAATGGCAGCGTCAATTATTGGCTGCGTTGTTACTTTACAACTTGGAGCTTTTTCAGTAACACTTGAAACTTTGGCTTCAGGAATTACAGAACTTCCTTTTACTGCATTTGTTTCAGTAATGCAGCCAATACATTTGTGCATAGGATTGGTTGAAGGAATAATTACCGGGGCAGTTCTTTGCTTCGTCTACGAGGCTAGACCTGAATTGCTTTGGGGAATTGAAGCTGTTGACAAAAAAGAAAAAATGCCATACAAAAAAGTTTTGGCAATTCTTTTGACAATGGCAGTAATTATTGCAGGTGGCTTATCACTTGTGGCTTCATCTTTGCCTGATGGCTTGGAATGGTCAATTTCAAAAATCACAGGAGCTACGGAAGTGGAAAGCACAGGTGGAATTTACAGCTTTTTTGCGGGAATACAGGACAAGCTTGCAATCCTTCCTGACTACGGATTTAAGTCATCAGACACAATTGCCGGAACATCATTTTCAGGCATTGTAGGTGGAGTGGTAGTAATCCTGTTGTGCATTGTGTGCTGCAATTTATTTAAGTTTTTTAGAAAGAAAGCATAATGGAAAAATTTGAAAATGCAATACACGAAATGTGTGCTATTGAAAATCAGGCTGGGGAAGATAATTTTCTAAATAACATACATGCACTGGCAAAACTGTTTGTAACGGTTTTGTATGTTTGTATGGTGACTTCTTTTCCGAAATATAATGTGACAGGTCTAGTGGAAATGATAATATATCCCTTGATTATTTTTAACCTTGGGGACATTAAATTTGGAAAATGTATAAAAAGAATCAGACTTATTTTGCCATTGATTTGCATAATTGGTATTTTTAATCCTTTTTTTGACAGAAATGTTTTGCTGACAATGGGTGGAGTGAAAATAACCGGCGGCGAAATTTCCATGGTGACACTGATGATTAAAGGAATTTTGACGGTGATTGCCATTTATATTCTTATAATTACAACTACTATAGACCGAGTATGCATGGCGCTTAGAAAAATACATATTCCTGAGATTATTGTTATGATTATCCAGTTGATTTACAGGTACATTAACGTGTTGCTAAAGGAAACAAAAAGAATAGTTGAGGCGTACAGCCTTAGGGCACCGGGCCAGAAAGGCATTAATTTTAAGGCTTGGGGAAGTCTGCCGGGGCAGTTGCTTTTACGAAGTATAGACAGGGCAACCGATGTGCATAACAGCATGAGTCTTAGAGGTTACAATCTTAATAACGTGCGAATCAGAAATTACAAATTAAGTAGCAGGGATTACGTGTGGATGATTGTATGGACACTGGTGATTATCGCTTTTAGAGTGTATCCTGTTTTTGAAATAGTGGGCGGTTTGTTTACATAAAAGGACAAAAAGATGGAGAATATAATTTCAGTTTCCCACCTTTCTTTTGGCTATGATAGCAAGAGAAAGGTTTTGGAAAATATAAATTTTCAATTAAAAAAGGGTGAGTCGGTGGGCTTGGTTGGCGCTAACGGCGTTGGAAAGTCTACTCTTTTAAGAATACTTGTTGGTCTAAATACAGGTTTTCAGGGAGATGTGATGGTCAACAATATTCCCCTTGAAAAAAAGAATTTAAAGACTATTAGAAAAAATATTGGCTACGTTTTTCAGGATGCTGACAGTCAGCTTTTTATGTCAACTGTTTTTGATGATGTTGCTTTTGCACCGAGAAATTACGGAATGTCTGAGGCAGAAGTTAATGAGAAAACAATGGAAGCGCTGAAAGTTGTGCACATTGAACAGCTAAAGGACAAGCAGATTTATAAGCTTTCAGGAGGGGAGAAAAAACTTGCCTCTATTGCAACAATCCTGTCAACGGAACCGGACGTTATATTGATGGATGAGCCAAGCGTGGCACTTGATCCAAAGAACAGACGAAACCTAATCAACATATTAAATCGACTGAATCAGGCAAAAATAATAGCTTCTCACGATTTGAATATGATAATGGACACTTGCGAGAGAACAATACTTCTTTCAGACGGAAAGATAATTAAGGATGGTAATACAAAGGAGATTCTTTTGGATAAAGAGCTGATGGAAGAAAGCGGCTTGGAGTTACCGTTAGGGTATTAGGAAAGTTAAAAATCAGATAACATTTTATATTATAAAAGTTAACAAATTGTTTACAAGAAATATTAGCACTCGCTGTTGACGAGTGCTAACAAAAGTGCTATAACATAATCACAGGGAAAAAAGAGAGTCCCTGAAAGAAATAAAATTAACAATTACGACTAATGGAAGTCGCAATATGCAGTCAGCTAAATTCACAGATTTTGATTGCAGATATATAAGGAGGTAAGTATTATGTTAGCACCTAGTATTTTTGGAATGAATGATTTATTTGATGATTTTGGAGATGTATTTGAATTTTCACCTGCATTTAGAAAGCAGGTAGCAGCAGCTAGAAATATAAGCTCAGATATTAAAGAATTGGCTGACGGCTACCAGATTGAAATGGAATTACCTGGATTTTCCAAAGAAGAAGTAAAGGCACAGTTGAAAGACGGTTACCTTACAATTACCGCTGAACACAATGCAGAAAATAAAGAAGAGAACAACGAAGAAGGTCAGAAGAAGGAAGCCGTTAAATATATCCGTCGTGAAAGATATTATGGCAAGTGCCAGAGAAGCTTCTTTGTTGGAAAGAACGTAACAGAGGAAGATATTAATGCCAAGTTTGAAAACGGAATCTTGACAATGTATGTTCCTAAAGAAGTAAAGAAGCCACAGGTAGAAGAAAAATTCATTACAATTGAGTAATGAAGGTGGAAGAACTTGAATAAATCTTTTGGATAAAAATTAAATAAGGCAGTAGCATTGCGTGGTGGAAACGGGAATTACAGTAAAAAATAGAAAAATCACAAAATGTTCTGTGTAATGTAAATAAAAAATATCCGGATAGAATGTAAGCTTAAAATACTTTCTTCTATCCGGATATTTTATTAATTCATTTAAAAAATTCAAACCCTATTTTTTCTTCTTAATCTTCAATGGCTTATTTTTCACAACAGTGCTATATGAGCTGTAGTAGTATTTTTTACCAACTTTTAAGTAGGCTCTCACTTTTACGTAATATTTCTTTGTCTTTGCAAGGCCTTTAACTTTTACATACTGTTTTGTGTTGCCTGAAACAGTGTATTTCTTTACGACATGCTTCATTTTCTTGTCTGTTGCAACTCTAACTTCATAGCCTGTGCATCGTGGTGAGTTAGTCCACTTAACCATGATTCGTCTGTTCTTGCTATATCTCTTAGCAGACTTAATTGTTACTTTTGCAGGCTTTGTATACGTAGTCTTTGCTGTGCAAGGTGAAGATGTATATGTTTTGCCATCAGCCTTTAAATATGTTGCAACTCTGTATCTGTACTTTGTAGCAGAAGCAAGTTTAGTGATTTTGTATGACTTTGCATCTGAGTTTGCGATAGTCTTTATGGCTTCATATTTCTTTTTTGAATAGTTGTAACGGTAAACAATATATCCTGTTATTTTGTCTACAGGTGTCCATTTTAAAGTGACTTTTGATGTTGTAGTGGTTGAATCACTAAAGCCGGTCACTTTAGGCATAACAATTTTGTACTTTAATTCTCTTTCATCTGTACAGTTGTTTATACCGGATATGTAAACCTTTGCTGTTCCCGGATTTTTATTGTCAGAGTAGCTTAACTGATAATTAATGCCCTCTACAAGTTCGATATCCTTATATTTAACAGTAACAGTAGGCAACTTTCTTGAACCGTCATATGTGTAACTTGTCTTACTTAATGTGCAACTAAAAGCTTTAGTGTTGTACTTGGCACGAAGAATTGTAGGTGTAACTTCATTAGGATTAACCATATTAGTTGTGAAGCTTCGCGCACCCCATTGATAATAAACACCCATTATTGCAGGGGTATCAAGTGTGTAAACACCAACCTTTAAACCTTTAGACAAAGCAAGTTTTATGGCAGCTTCCTTAGTATAATTTTTTTCTCCATTAAAAGTAACTCCTTCAGCGTTACATTTAAGTGCGTCATTTACTGCATCTTCATCCAAAATAGTACTAAGATAAGTAGTTGCTAAAGTGCTGTCAATGCTTTTAATTTTCTTCAAATAAGTTTTGCTAAAAGAAATAAAAGTTACACAGTCTTCAACGCCGGCATTTTTTAAAGGTTTAACTAATTCATTCTCAAAATAGTTAGGATAGTTACTGTCAGATACGCTCTTAAGTTCAATCTGCCAGTTGACTTTTTTGCCTTCGGATTTGTATTTCTTAATCAAGTCAATAACCTGGTCTAATGTGGCAATTTTAAGATTGCTGTAAGCATCAACATTGTTACCCTTAGTATATGAATATTTTAACAGTTCGCTGTAAGTTGAGTCTGAAATATCAACGTTAACGCCCATTGTATTTTTTAATGAATCGTTGTGTGAGACAACCCATGTAGCCTTGCCGTTTGAATCGGGCTTACATCTTCTGATATCAAGTTCAATCTTTGAAAATCCTGAAGCTGCAGCCATTTCAAAAGCCGGAATTGAGTTCTCCGGTGCATAAGCTGAGTAACCTCTGTGTGCAACTAAGTCAAAAGCATCAGGGTCTACTGTTGTAGGTTGTTCAGTTGTAGTTTCCTGTGGTTTTGTAGTTGTTTCTGCAGGATTAGTTGTAGAACTATCCGTTGTAGTATTGTCAGTTGTTGATTTCTCAGTAGTAGTTTCAGTGGATTGTTCTGTTGAAGTTTCAATTGCTTTTCCCAAAGAATCAGAAGAATTAACCACATTAGAAGCAGATTGCACAACATTATATGTGGCAGCTTCAACTTCGGTAGCCTGTGTATTTACTTCATAAGAATATGATGAGTTAAATGTGTCTGCCTTAACTTCCTTAGGCGGTGCTACATATCCGCTCATCATTGTTGTAATCATAGCAAGAGAAAGAATCTTTGCTACTAGTTTCGTGTTTTCATTTCTTTTTCCCATATTTACATCTCCTTTTCATACAAGATTGTATTATAACATTGATTGTATGATTTGACATCTAAATCTTATAAAAAATTTGTGATAAAAAACAGTTGAAAAAAGAAAAAAAATAGTTTATGCTACTTATATATTCCATATGACTGGCGGATTAGTGGGATTACCCACAGGGAGTATGGATGCACGTAGTCGACCGCCTGGGCAACCCTCTGGGTTACCTGGGTGGTTTTTTCATTTTGTGGAATTTTTAGAAAGGTTTGAAAGATTCTTTTAGAAAATTTCTTATAAGTTCTGCAAAACAATTAACTATCTTTGGAGAGGACAGAGGAGTTAAAATATGTTTATTAATTCTTTTTGCAGAAAAAACTTCGACCCATTTTCTGCAAAGAGAATTACATTAAACAGTAATCTTAAATTAAAAATTTAAAACCCAAAGTAAACTTAAAATCAAAATTAAGGAGATTAAAAAATGCAGATGTTATCACTTGAAAATGAATTAAAAGAAAATTCATATCCGGGAAGAGGAATCGTAATTGGAAAAACACCTAATGGAAAGTATGCTGTAACAGCATATTTTATTATGGGAAGAAGCGAAAACAGTAGAAATCGTGTTTTTGTTGAAGAAGGAGAAGGAATCCGCACAGAAGCTTTTGATCCATCAAAGCTTGTTGATCCAAGTCTTATTATCTACGCACCTGTTCGTGTTCTTGGGAACAAGACTATCGTAACTAACGGCGATCAGACAGATACAATTTACGAATTAATGGATAAGCAGCAGACTTTTGAACAGGCACTTAGAACACGTGAGTTTGAACCTGATGCTCCTAATTACACACCTAGAATTTCAGGAATTATGCATATTGAAGATGGAAATTACAATTATGCAATGTCTATCTTAAAGAGCAACAACGGAAATCCTGAAGCATGTAACAGATATACTTTTGCATATAATAACCCTGTTAACGGAGAAGGTCATTTCATTCACACATACAAATGTGACGGAAATCCACTTCCAAGTTTTGAAGGTGAACCAAAGCTTGTACCTATGATGGACGATATGGACGCATTTACAGATATGCTTTGGAACAGCTTAAACGAAGATAACAAGGTATCTCTTTTTGTAAGATATATTGATATTGAAACAGGAAAATACGAAACAAAGATTGTTAACAAAAACAAATAATTATAATAATCAGTGTAAGTTTTGGAGGAATATATAATGAAGGAATTAGAATTAAAATACGGATGTAACCCTAATCAGAAACCATCAAGAATATATATGGAAGAAGGAGAACTTCCAATTAAGGTTCTTAACGGAAAGCCTGGATACATTAACTTTTTAGACGCATTTAACGGCTGGCAGTTGGTTAAGGAATTAAAGAAAGCAACAGGTCTTCCTGCAGCAACATCATTTAAGCATGTTTCACCTGCAGGTGCAGCAGTTGGTCTTCCACTTAGCGAAGTTGAAGCAAAAATTTACTGGGTAGATGATCTTGGAGAATTATCACCACTTGCATGCGCATATTCAAGAGCAAGAGGTGCAGACAGAATGTCATCATATGGTGACTTTATTGCTTTATCAGATGTTTGTGATGTTTCAACAGCAAAGGTTATTAAGAGAGAATTTTCAGATGGAATCATTGCACCGGGATATGAACCTGAAGCACTTGAAATGTTAAAAGGAAAGAAGAAAGGGGCATATGCAATTATTGAAATTGACCCTAACTATGTACCAAAGCCAATTGAGCATAAAGAAGTATTTGGTATTACTTTTGAACAGGGACGTAACGAACTTAACATTGATGATGATTTCTTCAGCAATGTAGTTACAGAAAACAAAGATATTCCTGAATCAGCTAAAATTGATATGGCTATTTCAATGATTACATTAAAATATACACAGTCTAACTCAGTATGTTTCGTAAAGAATGGACAGGCAATCGGTGTAGGTGCAGGTCAGCAGTCAAGAATTCACTGTGTAAGACTTGCAGGACAGAAAGCTGATAACTGGCTTCTTCGTCAGGCACCACAGGTACTTAATCTTCCATTTAAGGAAAATATGAAACGTGCAGATAGAGATAATGCAATTGATCTTTATATTGGTGAAGAATATATGGATATTCTTGCTGATGGAGAATGGGAAAGAGTATTTACAGAAAAGCCACCTGTATTTACAAAGGAAGAAAAGCAGGCATGGCTTGCACAGGCTGACGGCATTACACTTGGTTCAGATGCGTTCTTCCCATTTAGCGACAATATTGAACGTGCTTACAAGAGCGGTGTAAAATATGTTGCACAGCCAGGTGGTTCAATTCGTGATCAGGATGTTATTGATGCATGTAATAAGCATGGTATGGCAATGGCATTTACAGGACTTAGATTATTCCATCACTAAAAAGCATAAAATAGTGAGATTATAAGAGGGCTGTATTATTAACGATTGGACTTCTCCTTTTTGAAATTCTTGTGTAATTTAATCGTTTTACATAGCCTGCAGAAATTTTCGTCGCAAACACGTTGATTTTCTTATTTTGCTCCGCCGCCTATTGTAAAACAAAAATCAAAACTCGCCTACGGCTCAAACAGTTGATTTACGCGTTACTACAAACGGTGCATAAATTAGTGAACCTGCTTTTTATTAGCTTGCTTAATAAAAGCAGGTTTAATTAATTTATATATCGCGCCTGCGCGATATGAGTATGAAGCGTAGCGGAATACGAATGCCCGCTTGTTTGCTTTCAAAAATTTCTGCATCTATGTAAAAAAAGATATTATAAGAATTTCAAAAGGAGATATCTCACCGTTAGTGATACAGCTCTATTTTCATATAGCAGAGTTAAATATAAAAGGGTAATATAAAAGGGATTGTTTAAACTATGTTGACATCCATAGACCTATATAATATAATTTGTATGATATTGTACTATATGGTGTAGTACAATATCACAAAAATTAGAAATTTGTAGAGGAAAAGTATGGAACGTATTTACAAGATATTGCCTAAATACGCATTTATTCCCATTATATCCTGCCTTTTATTAAATAGTATTACTTATTTTGGAAGCAGAATATTTACAACGGGAATGCACCACTATGATATAAGCATAGCCATTGATAGAATGCTGCCATTTGTAACTCCCATGGTATCGGTTTATGTTTTGGCTTATGTCACATGGATTTTGGGCTTTATCATAATAGGAAGAGAAAGCAAAAAATTATGTTATGAAGTATGTTCAGCGGAAATGATTGCAAAACTCATATGTCTTGTTTGCTTTATAATAATGCCAACAACATTAACAAGACCTGAAATTACAGGTGCAGGCTTTTGGAATTGGCTTACCTCATTGATATATTCAACGGATGCGGCGGATAATCTTTTCCCGTCCATTCATTGTCTTGAAAGCTGGATATTATTTAGAGGTGTAATGAGATGCGAAAAGCAGGGCACGGCAATGAAGATATTTATGTTTGTGTCTGCAATTTTGGTTTTTGCATCTACAGTATTAATAAAGCAGCATGTTGTAATTGATATTATCGGTGGTGTTTTGGTTGTTGAAATAGGTTTATTCCTAGCAAAAAAATTAAATACAAAAAGAATTTTTTATGCTATTGAGAATAAATTAGGTTTAGAGTAGAAAGGCTTGGTAGGATTTTGAAGAGCAATAAGAAACAGATTATATGGTCCTTAATTTTTATAGCTTTAATTGTTTTGACAGTATGGGTTATTGTAAAACAGAATGAATCTTTTTCAATAGAAGGTTTTATAAATTATGTATCAGCTGCAAAATGGCAGTGGATAGCGTTAGCCTTTCTTTGCATGGTAGGATTCATCGTTTTTGAAGGACTTGCTGTTTTACAATTATGCAAGGCTTTTGGATACAAAGAGAAGGTTAAGCGTGGAATAGTTTATTCAGCTGTTGATATTTATTTTTCAGCCATTACTCCGTCAGCTACAGGCGGTCAGCCGGCATCGGCAATGTGTATGATGCAGGATGGAATTCCAGGAGCAGTAACAACGATTGTTTTGTTACTAAACTTGACCTTATACACAATTGCGATTATAGTTATAGGTGCTGTTTGTTTTATATTTAATTTTGATATGTTTAGGCATTTTAGCATTTGGTCAAAATATATGATACTTATCGGATGTGTTGTCCAGTTTGTGTTATTGACGGTATTTCTTCTTTTGGTTTATAAAGAGAAGATTGTTACAAAAATAGCAAATACCGGCATGAAGATATTGCATAAGCTTCATCTGATGAAGAACATAGAAAAGAGACAGGCACATTTGGTCGAAGTGGAAAGACAGTATAAGGAATGTGCGGCAGCAATAAAGAATAATAAAGTAGCTGTATTTAAGGCTTTTATATTTAACCTATTACAGAGAATTTCACTTATTTGCGTTTCTGTATGTGTTTATATGGGCGTAGAAGGAAATATAAAAAGAGCGTTTGATGTATTTTCAGCACAGGGCTATGTGGTTCTTGGTTCAAACAGCGTTCCCATTCCGGGAGCAGTTGGTGCAGCAGATTATCTTTTTATAGATGGATTTGGCGGTATATTAAAAGATCCTGTTAGTATTGAATTATTAAGTAGAGGGATTTCATTTTATTGTTGCATTATAATTTGTGGAATAATTACACTTGGTATTTATTGTACAAAAGCGTGGAAAGGAATGAAGCAGAAGAAAAAATGTTAGGTTTTTATGATTACACTGTTGTTCTTACATATTGCTCAGTAATTTCAGCAGTAATAGGGATTTATGTTTCACTTAGCGGAGCAGGTCATCCATATATTGGAGTAATGCTTTTGTTATTATGTGGTTTGTTTGATACTTTTGACGGACGTATGGCACGTTCAAAGAAGAATCGTACAGAGAAGGAGAAAGCTTTCGGAGTACAGATTGATTCATTATCTGACTTAGTTGCTTTCGGTGTTTTGCCGGTTTGTATTGGAGTGGCATTATACAACAGAGATAAGTTTGATTTTATTAAAACAGGGAAGGAAAGCCTGTTATTACATATTCCATTTGTAATAATTGTTATTTTGGGAGCGTTATTTGTACTGTGTGCTCTCATAAGACTTGCATATTTTAACATTACAGTGGAAGAAACACAGGGAGACAGCGTAGGCGATGATAAATATTATTTTGGACTTCCTGTTACATCAACAGCATTAATATTTCCAACTTTTTTGTTAATGAGACACATTATGCTTATTACATGTCAGATTAACATTTCGTATATTTATTATATTTTGCTAGTTATTGTTGGAATATTGTACATTTTAAAATTCAAGTTAAAGAAACCGGGAACAGCAATGATTTATCTTATGGTTGCTGTTGGTGCAGTTGAATTTTTGGCAGTAGTGTTGATGAAGATTTGTTTTGGAAGATAATATGAAAAAAGAAAGTTCAGGAATTTTAAGATTTTTATATAATACAGTGCCGGGAAGAATGGTACTTAAGATAATTACAAGCCCCACAATTTCAAAAATTGGTGGGGCTTATATGGATTGTAGGATATCAAAAATTCATATAAAAGGTTTTATAAAAAACAATAATATTGACATGACTCAATATGAAAAAGCTAAATATGGATGTTTTAATGATTGCTTTACAAGAAAGATAAAAAAAGAAATGCGTCCTATTAATATGGAAGAAAATGCATTTATCGCTCCATGTGACGGAAGACTGTCAGCTTATCATATTTCAGAAAACTCGGATTTTTATATAAAGAAGAGTTATTATTCAGTGGCTGATTTAATAAAGAATAGTAAGAAAGCCCCTGATTTTAACGGAGGAGTATGCCTTGTTTTCAGATTGTGCGTAGATGATTATCACCGCTATGGGTATGTGGACGACGGAAAGATAGTTGAGAACAATTATGTGCCGGGAGTTTTGCATACTGTAAGACCTATTGCATTAAACAGATATCCGGTTTTTGTTCAAAATAGTCGTGAGTATTCTGTTATTGAAACTAATAATTTTGGAACAATTGCCCAGATTGAGGTTGGGGCATTAATGATTGGCAAAATCAAAAACAACCAGAAATCAGGCTTAGTAAAAAAAGGTCGTGAGAAGGGTATGTTTCTATATGGTGGTTCAACTATTGTCGTTCTTCTTGAAAAGGACAAAGTTGATATTGATGAAAAGTATTTCCGAAATACTGCCAATGATATAGAAACAAAGGTGAAGTTTGGCAGTACAATAGGAATAAAATCAAGCGATTAGCTAAAAGAAAGTTTTATCGTTACATTAATCCTAAATTTATACACGTGAATAAATATTCACAAATTTAGTATTTTATACTTAAAAAAGTTAGGTTTAACCATTAAAAATATTGACACAAAATATTTTGTAGTTTATTATCTAACTTGTGCATAGGAGGAAAGACAATGGTCCAAAGTCCGTTGTCTTTTTTCTACATATAAAATTTATATATTAGAAGGAGATAAAAGTCATGAAGAAGTTTTTAGCAGTAGTAATGACAGCAGTTCTTGCAATGTCTATGATGACAGCTTGCGGTTCTAGCAAGTCATCAAAAGAAAACAAAGACACAACAGCAGCAAAGGCAGAAACAACAAAGGCAGAAACAATCGATGCATCAGGAGTTACATTAGTTTCTGATGGAGTTCTTACAGTTGGAGCAGAAATGGGTTATGCACCATTTGAAACACTTCAGAAAGATGGAAAGACACCTGAAGGATTTGATATTGATATTATTACAGAAATTGCTAAGAGATTAGGTCTTAAAGTTAATTTCATTAACACATCATTTGATGGAATTTTAGGAAAGATTGGAAAAGACTACGACGTAGTTTGTTCAGCAGTAACAATTAATCCTACAAGAAAGAAAGCAGTTCTTTTCTCAACACCATATATTACAAACTATCAGACAGTAGTAGTTAAGAAGGGTAGCGACTTAAAGATTAACAGCTTAAAGGATCTTGACGGAAAATCAGTTGGTGTACAGAAAGGTACAACATCAGATCAGCTTATGTCAGAATACAAGTCAACAAAGACTATTAATGTAGAAGTAGCAGCTAATGACAAGTTATTAAACTGCTTTACACAGTTAACAAATGGTGAAATTGATGCAGTAGTAGTTGATAGTACTGTTGCTGACGGTTTCGTAGCAAAGAATCCTGACAAGTATGAAAAGGCATTTTCAGATAAGACAGAACCTGAAGAATTCGGTATTGCTATTGGAAAAAACAATGCAAAACTTCAGGAAGCTATTAACAAAGCATTAGAACAGATGGATAAAGACGGATTCCTTAAGGATACAGCAGATTACTGGTTCTCATCACAGGAATAAAGGATAGAAAAGGTATTTATGAACACTTTAAAAAGAATTGTAAACGTAAAAGGTTGGAAAAAGAAAACTAAGATAGTTACAATCGTTGTAATTATCGCAATAATTGTTGCAAGTATTTTATCAGCAGTTAAGCCAAGCAGGCTTGAAATGATTAGTCAGGCATCACCTGAGATGCAGAAGATGATTGAAAAAGATGAAACATTAACAAGAAAGAGAGTTTCATCTGCATATAATGACTTAATTATTATTAATTACTCAGCATTTTCAACTTCAGGTGCAACAGAATTAAGTGAAAAGTTTGTTGGTTTTGCAGGAAAGATTTATAAGGCAGACAAGGGAACAGCAGGTATTGTAGGAAAGATGGTAAACTATACATATAGAATGTTAGGCTGTGGAGAGAATATGCTTCATGGTGCAAAGCTTACTATTTCACTTACAACATTCACTGTAATTCTTGGTGTTATTTTAGGTGTTTTCCTTGCATTAGGAAAGATTTCAAAGAACAGAGTGATTAACAAGATTGCAAGTGCATATGTATTCTTCTTTAGAGGAACACCATTGTTGATTCAGTTATTTGTTGTTTATTTTACAGTGCCGGGACTTTTTGGTTTCGCATGGAGAGATTTCTTCTCTGCGGCAGATGCTGACGGTGTATATAAAGGAGCTTTCATTGCGGCACTTATTGCTTTTGCATTAAACTCCGGAGCATATTGTGCTGAAATAGTAAGAGCGGCAATTCAGTCAATTGACAAGGGACAGTACGAGGCAGCTAAGGCTTTGGGAATGAACTATAGCCAGACAATGTCATTAATTGTTATTCCACAGTCAATCAGAAGAATGCTTCCTGCTATTTGTAATGAGTTTATTATGGTATTGAAGGATGCATCATTAGTATTTGCTATTTCACTTATGGATATAACAACTATATCTAACAGTATTATGAATAGCGATGGTTCATACATTGTATTTATTCCGGCTTTAATTATTTACTTAATAATTACGGCATTCTTCACTTATATATTTAACAAGATTGAGAAGAAATTCTCAGTCTATGAATAGGAGGTGCAGTAATGGATAGTAAGTATATTTTGGAAACAGAACATATTAGTAAAAGTTTTGGTTCTTTAGAAGTGTTAAAAGATATCAATTTGAAGGTTAAAAAGGGTGAGGTTATTTGTATTATCGGTCCTTCAGGAGCAGGTAAGTCAACATACCTTCGTTCACTTAACCAGTTAGAAAAGATTACAAGTGGAAAGATTTTCATTAAGGGAGATTTATTCCTTCATAGAGAAAACGACAAAACCGTAGAGCGTATTGCAAAAGAGAAGCAGAAAGAATTATTACTTGAAATGGGAATGTGCTTTCAGAGGTTTAATCTTTTCCCACACAAGACAGTTTTGGAAAACATTATGATTGCACCTATTAAGGTTAAGAATGTTGATAAGGAAACTGCAAGAAAAGAAGCATTGGAATTACTTAAAAGTGTAGGTCTTGAAGAAAAGGCAGATGAATATCCTAATAGATTGTCAGGTGGACAGCAGCAGCGTGTGGCTATAGCAAGAGCACTTGCAATGAAGCCTGAGATCATGTTATTCGACGAACCTACATCAGCTCTTGATCCTGAATTGGTAGGCGATGTGTTGCAGGTAATGAAAGATCTTGCAAAAGAAGGAATGACAATGTTATGTGTTACTCATGAAATGGGATTTGCCAAGGAAGTTGCTGATAGAGTAATCTTTATGGCAGATGGAGTTATTGCTGAAGAGGGAACACCTGATGAAGTATTTAATAACCCACAGAATCCAAGAACACAGAACTTCCTAAAATCAATATTGGAAGCCTAAGGGCTTGATAGGAAATGAATTAATTAGCTAAGAAGTAATAACAGGGCTACAGCTTTGATGATTTAGAATCGTTAATGCTGTAGCCTTTTTAGTTGTGGTGATAATTGTCCTTTCGCCACCAATTATGGATATTTCGAGGCAAAGTGCTGTAAAAATCCGTAATTATACGTATGAAGAGTTATCTACAATGTAATTTTCTTTTTCATTGGTATTTGTGCAAGCACAATTGCCACAAATATAAATATACATCCGAATATTTCCCTTACGGACATTGTCTGGCCCAGTATTATCCAGCCGGCAAGTACGGAGAATACAGATTCCATACTCATAAGCAGTGAAGCCACTGTAGGGTGCAGGCCTTTCTGACCAACTATCTGAAGTGTATAGGCAACACCACATGACAGGACACCTGCATATAAAAGAAGTATCCAGTTATTAATTGAAGTCAGATTGTGTAGACAATTCATTATACCTGCAATGGAATGTTTCATATCAACGAAGAACATTGGAATTGATGTACAGATTGCACTTGTCCAAAACTGAATACATGACAGGCGGATGCCGTCAACAAGCGGTGAAAAGTGGTCTATAACAAGTATATGTATTGAAAACGCAAGAGCGCACAAAAGTAACAATGTATCTGCGAATGTTAATGAAAATGAACCATGTATGCACAATAAATAAAGTCCAACCAGTGAAAAGCAAACTCCAATCCAAATATTTAAACCACATTTTTTGCCGAAGAATAAACCAAGTATCGGAACAATAATTATATAGCAAGCTGTTAAAAAACCGGCCTTTCCGGCTGAAGCTCCGAAATAAAGTCCAAGTTGTTGAATATTACTTGCAATAAAGAGAGCTATACCACAGGAAATTCCTCCAATAATTAAGGTCTTTTTTTCTTTTTTAGTCTTAGGTTTCATATAAGTAAGACCGGCGTGATCTAAGATTTTAATAGTAGGTAGCAAAACAATACCACCAATAAAAGCTCTCAGACAATTAAATGTAAAAGGACCAAGGGCATCGCCACCTGAATCCTGAACTACAAAAGCAATTCCCCAAATAAAAGCTGTAAGAAGTAAAAGAAAAGAGTTTTTTAGTTTAAGTGAATTCATAATTTTTTCTCCAAATGTAAATTTAAAAATTATATTTTTGTAAATAAAATATTTGAAAATGTTAAAAGAATCAATAAGATTATCAACTTATGTTAATAAAATATATATGATTCGGTAGGATTGTGAGAGTGCAAAGCAGGTCACAATTTATGCAATAAAGATGTGGGGCGTTTTGACACCCATATCCTAGTATAAAGAAATTGCAAAAAAAGGCAACACAAGAATTACCACCATTTTTTCTTTTTGAAAATTATACATAATATTCCTACAACCAATACACTTATGCCAAATAGCAAAGGATAGCCATATTTCCAATGAAGTTCTTTCATATATTCAAAGTTCATGCCGTACCAGCCGGTGATTAACGTTAAAGGCATAAAAATAGTGGTAACAATTGTAAGAACCTTCATAATATTACTTTGATTAACAGAAAGTTTCTGCTGATAAACATCTCTTATTTGGGACGTGTATTCCCATATTTGTTGAGACTCATTGCTTAAAGTAAGAATCTGGTCGCAAAGATTTTCAAGTAGCTCTTTGTTGGCATTATTCATAAAAGTTTTCTCTTTTGAAAGTGCCCGACATATATCCATAAGAATAATATAATAGTGGTGAAGTCTAAGTGAGTTTCCACGAAAAGCCAGAATCTGGTCGGCGTTATAGTTATAATTAGAGGAGTCGGTAAGAATATTAAGTTCAAGTACAGACAGATTTTGGCTAATGGAATTAAGGTTTTCAAGGTCATGTTTCAAAATACTTTTTAGCATAAAATAAATAAAATCTTGGCTTTCTTCTATTTCATTAATATTTTCTTCAATAATGTTACTGAAAATATCAGTCAAAAAATTATCGTAATCAACGAAAAGAATACTGCGCCCATTATAAATAAAAGAAAAATTTTTCCGTTCTTCCTGAATGCATGGAATGGAAATGCAACATACAATGGCATCTTTAAAAAAAATAATTTTTGAAAAATTAAAATCACCAATAACAGTTTTGAAGCTGTCAACATAATTCCGGACACTGCCAGAGTTGTAAATATTACCGGAATTATTAGAAAAAATATTATCATTCATAGAATTTTTGTCAGTACTGCAAGAGAGTCTGTTAATATCACTTGCAAGCACAAGCCCGGCGTAGTTTTCATTAATGGAAAAAGTATTCACTTGGGATTTGGCAGATATATCAAAGAACATAAGAACTCCTATAGTTTAATTAAATATTTAACAATATATAGATTTGCCAAAAGTATACATTTTTATTACAAAAAGGTTTATAATAATAATTGCGAAATATTGAAAGGCAGGCGTTTGTAATGAATAAGGCAGAGCAGTTAGTGAAATTATTAATAGAAAAAAAATATACAGTTTCTTTTGCGGAAAGTTGCACAGGTGGAAAAATGGCAGCAAGAATAGTTGATGTGCCCGACGCATCAAAGGTTTTGAACGCAAGCATTGTAACTTATGCAAATGAGGCAAAGATGAAGTATGCCAATGTTTCAAAAGACACACTGAAACAGTACGGAGCAGTTAGTGAAAACACTGCAAGAGAGATGGCTGAAGGCGTGGCAAAAGCTAATAACGCAGATGTTGCAGCAGGAATTTCAGGCATAGCAGGACCTACAGGCGGCACGGAGGATAAGCCGGTGGGAATGGTTTGCTTTGGATTCTATATAGACGGAAAAGTTTTTTCTGACACAAAACATTTCGGAAATATTGGAAGAAACAATGTTAGGGACGAAAGCGTTGAGTATGTTTTGGATGTGTTAATCAAAGAATTGTCATAAAGGGATTACAAAAACGATTATAAAAATAATTATAAAAGTAATAATAAAAAATCAGTATATAGGACGAACATGAGAGAATTACTAATAACGGTATTTGCCAAATGCCAAAAATGTGTTAAAATCGTCAAGTATACACTTTATATCAATTAGGGTGAAAGTGCCTGTAATCATATTATTATGTACGAAAATCCGATAAAAACATATTATAGGGTATAAAATAAATTAAAAACAGAGGGTGTTATTATGCCAATAAAAGTTAAACAAAATTTACCGGCAAGAGATATTCTTGAAAATGAAAATATATTTGTAATGACGGACACAAGAGCAATGACTCAGGATATCCGTCCGTTGAAGGTGTTGGTTTTAAATCTTATGCCAACAAAGATTGTAACAGAAACTCAGATTCTTAGAAAATTATCTAATACTCCACTTCAGATAGAAGTTGAGTTTTTGCAGACAGTTACATATCAGTCACAGCATACGGATGAGTCACATTTAAATGAATTTTATAAGACTTTTGATGATGTTAAGGACGATTATTATGACGGACTTGTAATAACGGGTGCTCCACTTGATTTCGTTGACTATGAAGATGTGGATTACTGGGATGAAATATGTGAGATAATGGAATGGTCCAAGAAACATGTACATTGTACATTCCACTTGTGTTGGGGAGCTTTCGCAGGACTTTACTATCATTATGGAATAAGAAAGAGAGACAGGATTCCTAAACTTTCAGGAATTTACGAACATAAATTATTAAATAAGAAGTCACCTTTGTTTAGAGGTTTTGATGATGTGTTTTATGCACCACAGTCAAGAGCTACAGAGGTTACAAGAGAGCAGATTCTTAATGAGCCTGAACTTGAGTTAATGGCCGAGTCAGATATTGCAGGTGTAACAATTGTAAAATCAAAAGACAGCAGACAGTTATTTGTTTTATGTCATTTAGAGTATGATGCAGATACTTTGAAACTTGAATACGAAAGAGATAAGGCTAAGGGAATGAATCCGGAAGTACCATATAATTATTTTCCTGATGATGATCCGACAAAAGAGCCGGTTGTAAATTGGAGATCAGCAGGACAGTTGCTGTGGACTAACTGGATTAACTATTATGTTTACCAGACTACACCATATGACATTAAGGAAGTTGAAAACGAGTAAATCAATAAATATAAATAATTGGTTAATAAAATAGTTTAATCAGGAAAATTATTTTAAAATATTATATAGAAGGTCTTTGACTATTAGATTTTAAATAAGAACGGAGATAAATATGGTTAAAATTATAGCGGACAGCACATGTGATTTGTCAGATGCTACATTAAAAAAATATGATATTGATATGTTGCCTTTATATATTCATATGGGTGAAAACGAATACAAGGACAGGTTAGAAGTTACAGTTGAGGATATTTTTAAATGGTCTGATCAATACAACACTACACCAAAAACTTCAGCACCTTCAATTGAAGATGCGCAGAATGCCATTATTCCATATATGGAAAAGAATGCAGATATTATTATGTTTGCCATTTCAGAAGATATGTCAACAACTGCCAATGTTATGCGACTTGCTGCAGACAATCTTGAATATGAAGATCATGTATTTGTAATTAATTCAGAAAGTCTTTCTACAGGAATAGGACTTTTAGTTGTGGAAGCAGCAGTTATGGCAAAGAAGGGGATGGAAGCAAAAGAGATTGTTGACAGAATCGAATCACTTAAGCCATATGTAAGAGCAAGCTTTGTTGTGGATACACTTAAATATCTTCATAGAGGTGGAAGATGCTCAGCAACATCAGCCCTTGTTGGTAGTGTGTTTAAAATTAAACCACGTATTTATGTTGAAAATGGCAAGATGGATGCCGGAAAGAAGTATCGTGGCAAAATCGAAAAGGTAATTCTCCAGTACGTACATGAAATGGAACAGGATTTGAAAACGGCTAAGAGAGACAGGGTTTTTATTACTCAAACAGGATGCTCCACAGAAGTTGTAAAGTCAGTTAAAGATTATCTTAAAAATCTTAATTACTTTAAAGAAATAATAATTACAAATGCCGGAGGAGTTATTTCAAGCCATTGCGGTCCGGGAACTTTAGGCGTTCTTTTCATTGCAGGTGGGACTAAGTTTGGACCTTACGATAAACAGTTTGACACAAACAAAAACGGTATAATGGAAGATGACGAGAGAACTGAGGAGGCTGCATACATTCGTCATATGGTTGAGCAGGAGAATATTGAAAACAGTCAGGAAGATGATAGTGACGATGAATATGAAAGACAATATGACAATTAAAAATATTTTTTTGATTCAATCATTAACAGTTTGCCTAATATTCTTTTGAAAAAGATTGTATAATATGCCTATGACATTTTTTCACTAAGAAGAGTATAATACTACTTGGAGGAACGCAGAGACTACGTTTACGTCTTTGCGTTTTCTTTGCTCTTTAGGATGTTTTTAGAAGTAGAGGTGACATAATGTTTAACAAGGGAGAATATATTGTACATGGGAGAAAAGGAGTATGTAAGGTAGAGGACATTACCCATTTGGACATTGACGGTGCAGACAAGAAGAGTCTTTATTATGTTTTGATTCCAATGAAGAATCAGGATAGTAAGGTATTTTATCCAACGGACAATGATAAAATACCAATGAGAACTATTCATACCAAAGACCAGGTTGAAGAGATTGTTGAGCATATTAATGAGATTGAGCCTATTTGGATAGAAAACGAAAGACAGAGAGAATATAAGTATAAAGAAGTAATAGGATCTTGCGATTGCAAGCAGTTAATAGGAATTATTAAAACATTACATAAAAGAGGACGTAGTAGACTTGCTCACGGCAAAAAGATTACTTATGTGGATGAGAAGTATTTAAGAGAAGCCAAGGAAGTGTTATATGATGAGTTCTCACTGGCACTTGATATTGATAAGCCACAGGTTGAAAATTATATTATAAATAATATTAATGAAAGCGATAAAGCTGCAGAATAAAGAGATAATCTGATAATTGAATTGCAAATGCTAATTGTTATGATAAAGTTACAAATAAGGAAATATTAAGTCGGGGAACAGATTAGCCAATATAAATAATTATGCAAATGACAATGGTCGAAAGGGCTGTTGTCATTTTTTACTTGCCAAATATAGTAACTGTGAATTATAATTAACTAGATTTGTATGCGCTTTTTTGTTAAAAAAATCACAACGTTAGGTGTATGCAATAAAATATTAGGGTTTAGCGTTATACTAATAAGAGCAAAAAGAATAGCAGAAGGTGTTAGACATGAAAAAAAAAGAAAAGACTAATGTTATGAGGGTTCTTGACAGTAAAAAAATAAAATACAATGAGTATTATTACGGCGACACGGAGGCAGTAAGTGGTGTTGATGTGGCTAAGGCTTTGGGACAGAATCCTGAAAATGTATTTAAAACATTGGTAACAACAGGAAAGTCCGGGGAGCATTACGTTTTTATGGTTCCGGTTGCAGAGGAACTTGACCTTAAAAAAGCCGCAAAGGCAGTAGGTGAGAAGTCTATTGCAATGCTTAAGTCGAAAGAGTTGCTTGGACTTACAGGCTACATTCACGGTGGCTGTTCACCAATTGGAATGAAGAAATTGTTTAAGACAACAATTCATAAGACAGCACCGGATTTTGACACTATATTATTTAGCGGTGGAAAAATAGGATTTCAGGTGGAGATACCATTTGAAGATTTTAAGAAAGTAATAAATGTTAACACAGCAGATATAATTGTAGAAGCTGTTTAAAATCTAATAATATATTAATGACAAATGTTATTGAGGTATTAAAGGTTTTATAATTGGAAATACATAAATATTAACAGAGCAGATATAATTTTAAATTCTGTATGAAACACAAGGAGGTAAAAGATGTTTTGTAAAAAATGCGGAAAGTACATACAGCCGGGCCAGAATTTCTGCCCAACGTGTGGAACACCGGTGGAGAACAATAACACCGAAAGTATGGGGGACACAAAAGTTATACCAGGGCTTAATAATATGGAAGATATGGGAGATACAAAGGTTATCCCTAATCTTAATGAATTAGAAAATCAGAAATCTTTTGGAAATAACACAAACTCATTTGACGATATTGATGACAGCGATTTTCCTGAAGAAATCGAATATGTTGAAGATAAAATCGAAGGGTTTGATTTTCCGGAGGAACCTGAAGAAGAATTTGAATTTGATTCAGACGAAAATGAAGAATATGTAGTTGATGATGAAGATGAAATCGATAAGTCAATGATTACAAATGAGAATAAGAAGTTAAACATTATTGCTATTGTAGTTTCAGTTGTAATTGTTATCGGAATAGTAATTGCAGCAATTATTCTTACAAAATCATTTGGAAATGATAACAATAACAACACAGTTGAAACAACAGTAGAAGTAACTACAACAGATGATAGCAGTAATGATGAAAAAACAGATGCTGTAACAGATGACAGCGATGGCGACAACAATGATGATGCCAATTACACAACAACTTACGAAAAGAGTAGTGATGAAACAACAAAGAAAAAGGTGAAAGAAACAACAAAGAAGGATAAAGCGACAAAAAAGCCTAAGACAACAAAAGCACCAAAGGCTACGCCAAAGCCTACGGAAGCACCAAAGGCAACAGAACCACCTGCAACAGAGCCACCTGCAACGGAGCCACAAGTAACAGACGCTTCGGCAGATGAGAAGGTAGAGTAAATAAAATATCCGCCAGGATGATAAAACACGCAAAAGTGTTAATAAATCCGGCGGATTTTTTGCGTGAAGATTACTACTTTTGTTTATTTTATTAAAAAATCACTTTACTTTTTAGTAAAAAGTCCCAGTTGTTCCAGTAAAATAGGGACTTCCCTTTTTTTAATAATTTAGTATAATAGAGTGGTACAGTGAAATATATATTGAGACAGGAGATAAAAAATGGAGAAAAAAAATGACTTTAAGCCATTTATCCCCGCAGACAAGGTATTACCTGAGTTTACAGTAACTTCAGTAATTCTTGGTATGATTTTAGCGGTTATATTTGGTGGCGCCAACGCTTATCTCGGATTAAGAGTTGGTATGACTGTATCAGCCTCAATACCGGCGGCAGTTATTTCAATGGGTGTTATTAGAGTTATTATGAAGAAAGACTCAATCCTTGAAAATAACATGGTACAGACAATTGGTTCAGCAGGTGAATCATTGGCAGCAGGAGCAATTTTCACAATTCCTGCTATTTTTATTTGGGCTTCAGAAAAAGGAAGCGGAATTAGCACACCTTCATTCGTTTCAATTGCATTAATTGCACTTTGTGGTGGTATTTTAGGTGTACTTTTCATGGTACCTCTTCGTACAGCTCTTATTGTAGAAGAACACGGAACACTTCCATATCCTGAAGGAACAGCTTGTGCAGAAGTTCTTTTAGCAGGAGAAGAAGGTGGAAGTAAGTCAAAAGTTGTATTTGCAGGACTTGGAATTGCAGCAGTTTATAAATTTATTGCAGATGGTTTAAAACTTTTCCCTAGTGAAGTTGATTTCTCAATGCAGGGCGAATACACAACAGCAGTAGGTATGGATGTTCTTCCAGCCTTAGCAGGTGTAGGTTACATTTGTGGTGTTAAGATTTCAAGTTACCTTTTTGCAGGTGGTGTGTTATCATACCTTGTTTTAATTCCTGCAATTGCTTACTTCGGTGGCGAATCAGCATCAAAAGTTGTTGATGATGCCGGAAAAGCTATTGCATTTAATCAGTTGTCAGCAAGCCAGATTTGGAGCAACTATACAAGATACATTGGTGCAGGTGCCGTTGCAGCAGGTGGATTAATTAGCTTAATTAAAACATTCCCAACAATGATTAGAACATTTAAACATGCAATCAAGGGATTTGGTAAGAAGGGTGACAGCCAGTTAAGAACAGAACAGGATATTTCAATGAAGTTAGTTCTTGGTGGTTCACTTGTAATTGCAGTTTTAATCTGGTTACTTCCAGAGATTCCTGTTAGCTTCCTAGGAGCACTTATAGTTGTTGTATTTGGTTTCTTCTTTGCAACAGTATCATCAAGAATGGTAGGTATTGTAGGAAGTAGTAACAACCCTGTATCAGGTATGGCTATTGCAACATTAATCGTAACAACATTTATCTTAAAGGCTACAGGCAGCACAGGTGCAACAGGTATGGTATCAGCTATTTCAATCGGTACAGTTATTTGTATCGTAGCAGCTATGGCTGGTGATACTTCACAGGATTTAAAGACAGGTTACATCGTAGGTGCAACACCTAGATTACAGCAGATTGGTGAATTAATTGGTGCTATTGTATCAGCTTTTGCAATCGGTGGAGTTATGTACCTTCTTAACTCAGCATGGGGATTTGGTTCAGAACAGATTCCTGCACCACAGGCTACACTTATGAAGATGGTAGTTGAAGGTGTTATGGGTGGTACATTACCATGGGTATTAATTTTCATGGGTGTATTTATCGCCATCGTTGTTGAAGTTCTTGGAATCCCTGTATTAGCATTCTCAATTGGTCTTTACTTACCAATTTACTTAAGCACACCTATTATGGTTGGTGGTGTTATTAAGTGGTTTATCGATAACAAGAGAAAATATGCTAATGACGAAGAAAGAAAAGACGCATCAGACCGTGGTGTACTTTATGCAGCAGGTATGATTGCAGGTGAAGGTATCGTAGGTATCGTTCTTGCAATATTAGCAGTTGTTAACGTTGCTGATAAGTTAAATCTTTCATCATTATATGGTGAAAGTGGAGCTTTCCAGACAGTTGGTAACTGGGTAGGATTAATTGCATTTGCATTATTACTTTCAACATTGTTCCACTTTACAAAAGGAAAAAAGACTATAGAAGTGGACGCAAAAGAAAAATAAAAAAATAAAAAAAATATGTATTTCAGTGAGAAAAAGGCACTGCTGCAATTATGCAGTAGTGCTTTCTAAATAAAAATGGAGAGTTCATGAAAGAGAAGAAGAATTATATTGATAACATTCCCAGAATTAATGATATGAAATGGGAAGTTTTGGAGGATGGAATAGTAGAAATCACAGTAGAAAATACCGGATTTTATAATAAAGTAGCACAGAGATTATTTAAGAAGCCACGTTACAGTTTTATTAAATTAGATGAATATGGAAGTTTTGTGTGGCAGCAGATTGACGGCAAAAAAAGTATATATGAAATTGGAAAAGAACTTGGAAATAAGCATAAGGGTGCTTCAGATCAGTTATATGAAAGACTTTCAAAATATTTTGGAATATTAGAACGCAATAAATATATTGTTTTTGAAAAATAAAGCCTTAAGGCAGTGAAAAGGATAAAAAATGAAACCATCAACAGTAATTATAGGTATAATTTTATTTGCCATAGTAACAATGATTATATATGGCTGGGGAATTGTAAAACAAAAAAATCAAACAAAGGATTTAATGAATTTGCTTTTTAGCAAAGGACAGGATAAAATAAAAAAGTATTTAAAACAGAATGAATACATTACAATATCGCAAGTTGAGCAGATTTGTGATGGGCTTGAAGCGAAACAGCCTTTTTCGCAAAACAGGGCTGTTGTAAAGAATAAGCAGGACTACGCAAAGAAGCTTATAGAATATATGCTAAAGACTAACCAGATTGAAAAAGAAGGTAGCCGTTATAAATGGCACAAGAAATAAGGAGGACATTATGGCAGTATTATCAGAGTTAGAACCAAACAAAGTGTTTAAGTATTTTGAGGAGATTTGTTCAATTCCTCATGGTTCAAATAATGTAAAACAGATAAGTGATTATCTTGTAGATTTTGCAAAAGCACATAATTTAAAATATAGACAGGATGATGATTTAAATGTAATTATTTGGAAAGACGGATCTAAGGGATACGAAGATTCAGAACCTGTAATTCTTCAGGGACATATGGATATGGTTGCAGTTCAGGAAGCTGATTGCAAGAAAGATATGGAAAAAGAAGGATTAGACTTAGAAATTAACGGAGATTTCATTTCAGCTAAGGGAACATCTCTTGGTGGAGATGACGGAATTGCAGTAGCTTATACATTGGCAGTTTTGGATGATGAAGAAATGGCTCATCCACCAATCGAAGCTATTTTTACAGTAAATGAAGAAATTGGTATGCTTGGTGCAGCATCAATTGATGTTTCAGACCTTAAAGGACGTCTTTTTATGAATATGGATTCAGAAGATGAAGGCGTGTTTACAGTAAGTTGTGCCGGCGGTGCATCAGTAATATGTAAGTTCCCATACAAGAGAGATCTTGTTAACGCTCCTGTAATCGAGATTAAATTACACGGTTTCACAGGTGGACATTCAGGTGTTGAAATTATTAAGGAACGCGCAAATTCAAACTGTGCAATGGCAAGAGTTCTTCTTAACGTATTCCAGAATGTTGGTATGAGATTAGTTTCTGTTAACGGTGGTGAAAAAGACAATGCTATAGCAAAATTAAGTGAAGCAGCAATTGTTGTACTTCCTGACTCAGTAGATAAGGCTAAAAAGATTATCGAAGATACTTTTGCAGAAATTAAGGAAGAGTACAGGGTTACAGATCCTGATGCTAACTTAACTTTAAATGTAAGAGAAGCAGATATGGTTGATGCCTTTACAGACGCAGCTACACTTGCAACAATTATTGCAATGGTTAATATGCCTAATGGAGTTCAGAGAATGAATCCTGAAATTGACGGTTTAGTACAGACATCACTTAATATGGGAATTTTAAGAACTGAAATGTTAGAAGTTAAAATGACATTTGCAGTTAGAAGTTCAAGCGAAACAGAAAAGCAGTACTTAATTGAAAAATTAAAATCCCTTACAGAAATCTTTGGAGGAAGCGTAGAAATAGTAGGACCTTACCCTGGATGGGAATATAAGGCAGATTCAAGATTACGTAAGGTAATGGTTGATGCTTACAAGGATTTATATAATGGTGAAGAACCTGCTGTAGAAGGAATTCACGCAGGACTTGAGTGTGGAATCTTTGCATCTAAGCTACCTGGACTTGATGCTGTATCATTTGGACCACAGATGAATAATATCCATACAACAAATGAAGAATTAAGTATTTCATCAACACAGCGTACATGGGAGTTAGTTGTTAAGGCACTTGCAGCGTTGAAGTAGGCAGGAAGCGTTAATGTCAAAGCCAGGTGTTTCCAGATAAATAAGAATTTTTTAAAGAACGGATGTTTCAGTTGAGCATCCGTTCTTTTTTTGAAAAAATCATCTGTAATGACAGAACTTTACAGATTTTCTTCATATGTATTTACAACTGTCTTGTCAGTTCTATATGTTTGTGCTATACTAAGTGGCAATGTAGAAAAAATATGGCAATTTAAGTCCATATAGCACATTAGGAGGAAGAAATGCAAACAGATATTTTGATAGTAGGTAGTGGTTGTGCAGGTTTATATTGCGCACTTAATTTGCCGAAGGACAAAAATATATTAATGATAACAAAGGATATAGTAGAACATAGTGACTCCTATTTAGCACAGGGTGGAATGTGTATGCTTAAAGATCCTGATGATTTTGACAGTTATTTTTATGATACAATGAAAGCAGGCCATTTTGAAAATGATACTGCAGCAGTAGAAACTATGATAAAGGAATCACCTGATTTGGTGAAAGACCTTTTAAGTTATGGGGTTGATTTTCAGAGAGATGAAGATGGAAATCTTGCCTATACAAGAGAGGGCGCCCATGCCAGAAACAGAATCGTTTATCACGAGGACATTACAGGCAAAGAGATTACAAGCCATTTATACGAGCAGTGCAAGAAACTTGATAATCTTACAATTAAGGAACACTGGACAATGGTCGATTTGTTAACTAAGGACAATTGCTGCTATGGTGTTGTTGTAAGAAAGGATGACGGTTCACTTGATACAATAACTGCTAATTATACAGTTTTGGCTTGTGGTGGAATCGGAGGTATTTACAGATATTCAACTAATTACAGACATTTAACAGGTGATGGTATTGCAGTTGCAATTAAACATGGTGTAGAATTAAAGAATGTAAACTATGTGCAGATTCACCCAACAACTTTTTATTCAGAAAAAGAAGAGGACAGAAGTTTCTTAATTTCTGAGTCTGTAAGAGGTGAAGGTGCCAAGTTATATAATAATAGTAAGGAAAGATTTACAGAGGAACTTCTTCCAAGAGATATTCTTACGGGAAATATCAGAAAGGAAATGAAGAGAGAAGGCAGCGAACATGTATGGCTTTCAATGAAGACTATTGATCCTGAACAGTTGAAGGAACACTTCCCTAATATTGTTGAACATTGTAAAGAACACGGCTATAATGTGCCTGATGAAATGATACCTGTTGTTCCTGCTCAGCATTATTTTATGGGTGGAATAAAAGTAAATCTTCAGAGTAAGACTTCAATGGATCAGCTTTATGCAATTGGCGAAACAGCCTGCAACGGAGTTCACGGAAGAAACAGACTTGCCAGCAACTCATTATTGGAAAGCATGGTTTTTGCTAAGAGAGCTGCAAAAGAAATGACAGCAGAGTTTGATAAGACCAAAACAAAAAGTTTTGACAATGTTGATTTCACACCATATGAAGACAAGAAGAAGCTTGAAGAAGAATACAAGCAGTTAATTAGAGATGAAATCGATAAAGAAAATGCAAAAATGAATGATGAAGAAAAACAGGAAAATTAATCTTCACAATGCTTAAAAAATTGAAAGATTATTTGAAAAGTTGATAAATTATTTGAAAAACATAAAAAAATATTTAGAAAACTAATCGAAATTTAACATAAAAACTAGGAGGAAAAATATAAAATGTTTGATCCAATTACATTAAAATTATCAGTAGATCCACTTATTTTAAGTGCATTAAAGGAAGACGTAACAAGCGAGGACGTAACAACTAATTCAGTTATGAGAGAGGCTTGCATGGGACAGGTGGACCTTATTTGTAAAGAAGACGGAGTTATCTGCGGACTTCAGGTTTTTGCAAGAGCTTTTCAGTTATTAGATGAAAATGTAGAAGTTGATTTGTTAGTTAAAGATGGCGACCAGGTTAAAAAAGGTCAGCTTATGGGAACTGTAAAAGGTGACATCAGAATTCTTTTAGTTGGTGAAAGAACAGGACTTAATTATCTTCAGAGAATGAGTGGTATTGCAACATATACTAATTCAATTGCGAAATTATTAGAAGGCAGCAAGACTAAGCTTCTTGATACAAGAAAGACTTCACCTAATAATCGTATTTTCGAAAAATATGCTGTTAGAGTTGGCGGCGGAAATAACCACAGATACAACCTTACAGACGGTATTTTGCTGAAAGACAATCATATCGGTGCAGCAGGTAGCGTTGAAAAAGCTATCCAGATGGCTAAGGAATATGCTCCTTTCGTAAGAAAGATTGAAGTGGAAGTTGAAAGCTTAGATATGGTTCGTCAGGCAGTTGAAGCCGGTGCCGACATTATTATGTTAGACAATATGGACCATGATGTAATGAAGGAAGCTATTGAAATAATTGATGGAAGAGCTGAAATTGAAGTATCAGGAAATGTAACTAAGGAAAATATTTCTAAATTAGTAGATTTGGGAGTTGATTATATTTCAAGTGGTGCTTTAACACATTCTGCACCTATTATGGATATCTCATTAAAGAATCTTCATCGTATTTAATAGAGGTGAGAAATGGGCGGAGAAAAGAGAAGAGAGAATCTATTAAAAATTTTACAGGAAAGTGAAAGTGCAGTATCAGGAACAAAACTTGCCACAAAGTTTCAGGTAAGCCGCCAGGTTATCGTTCAGGATATAGCATTACTTCGCGCAAAAAATCACGATATAATATCAACACACAAAGGCTATGTACTTCTGGACAAAGGAAACATTCAGAGAGTTTTTAAGGTAAAACACAGTGCCGAAAAGATGCTTGATGAATTAAATCTTATAGTAGATTGCGGTGGTAAAGTGGAAGATGTATTCGTATACCACAAGCTTTATGGAGTTATACGTGTTGAGATGAATATAAAATCCAGAATGGATGCAAAGAGATATGTTGATGGCATAAAAGGAGGTGTTTCTGTTCCCCTTGAACAAATCACCTCAGAATACCATTACCATACAGTAACAGCTGACAGTGTGGAAACATTGAACATAATACAGGACCAGTTAGACAAGCAGGGTTACCTTGTGGCACTAAGAGACTACGAGCCTGTAGACTTCTGGAGTAATACAGAGGCAGAGAGTTAGAAAAATTTTCGGTTGGCAAGAATATAATAATATATAAGTGAACAACAACAAATCAAGCCGGAAATAGCATTTGTAATTGTTAGTAAATAAAATATTGATTAATATGGTTGCTCCGTTGGAATATTGGAGAATGTTCCGGCGGGGCAGCTTTTTTAAATGATTGTAGTGTGAGTGGTGTAA